>Ga0233438_10000025_pt1 | contig 203285 bp, 182 predicted proteins | sample SI_123_September_FD_182720 | JGI IMG/M metagenome (GOLD analysis project Ga0233438, IMG submission 182720) | Seawater microbial communities from Saanich Inlet, British Columbia, Canada - SI_123_September2016_10_MG | ecosystem: Environmental > Aquatic > Marine > Inlet | place: Canada: British... | reverse complement strand
ACCCATGTATTTTAGATTATATGGGTTGTGATTGGCTTTTTGAATATCAAAATACCCTTTGATGGTAAAACCCAAATCTAAAATAGACTCAATGACCACGTAAGCGTGACCTGAATAACCAAAGATATATATGGATTTAGACTCTAACACTGCTGGGGATATTTACAATCCGGTCTTCAAGATACAACGCATTTTTTTGATCGTCTCGAAAACACGTTTCAAACATAGGAAGCTTAAACATCAATTGCCAAATGGGTCGTGTCATGACTCCTGAGTTGTTTGTTTCTTTCAAAAACAAATCTCGGGCTTCCCTATTTGGTAATTCCACACTCATTAACCAATAGTTGGCTTTGGTTCCCTCTAACTCTTCTCTAAATTGAATTTCTTGGGAATCAAAATACGCTGCATATTCATTGGCTAACCTGCGTTTGTTTGTTAAAAAATCATCCAACCGCTCCAATTGAGCACAGAGTAGTGCCGCATTTAAATTGGGCATTCTGTAGTTGTATCCCGACTCATTGTGTATGTATTCAAATTTATGAGGCACCTTAGCTGTGGTTGTAAGGTGTTTTGCTAAAACACCCAGTGAGTCGTTTTGGGTTACAATCATTCCACCTCCTCCACTGGTAACGATTTTGTTTCCATTAAAAGAAAACACCCCTAGCTTACCAAACGATCCGGTGTGTTGGCCCTTGTAATAACTTCCTAAAGATTCTGCCGCATCCTCAACAATGGGTATGTTCCACTCTGTACAAACTTTCATTAAGCCATCCAGGTGAACGGGAAACCCAAAGGTGTGCATAGGTAAACATGCCGCAATTCGTTTACCTGTTTTTTTATTGAATGTGCCGTTTTCTCTTTTTTCGCCGTGTTCTTTTAAAAAAGCTTCAACCGCATAGGGAGACAAACCCATGGTATCCAAGTCCACATCTAAAAACACAGGTTCTGCACCACAATAAGCAATCACATTTGTTGTGGCCACAAAGGTTAACGCTTGAGTAATCACTTCTTCTTGGGCTTTGACACCAGCCAACTGTAAAGCTACATGTAAACCCGATGTGCCATTAACCACAGCTATGGCTTTTTGGGTTTGAGAAATAGCTGCCATCATTTCTTCTGCTCGGTCAACATATGCTCCTACGGAAGAAACAAAAGTAGATTCCAAGGTGTCCATCACATATTCTCGTTCCTTACCATTGAACACCGGAGCGTGCAAGGGAATACCACCCGTGGTTTGGTGGGTGTTTTGTATGAATTGTATGGTATCCTTAAAAACCATGTTACATTTTAGCGTCTAAATATTTTCCTTTTTCTAAGTGTTGAAACTCCGGTAATAAAGCTTGAAACAAAGCAACGATATCGAGTTTGTTCCACGATTGGTTAGACCTCATGGCAGCAATTTGTGTTGTAAAATCATCGAGCAAGGTTGAATCGTAATGCATCTGACTCTTTACAATTCCCAAACGCTCAAAACGGTCTAAATCTAGCGCTTCCCCTTCTGTGAAGAACTCTTCAAAGTCTTTTTCTCCCGTGGTATCACTCGGACTGAAATAGCAAGGCCACTTTCCTTCTGAAGGAAGTGTTTTGGCTAGCTCACGCGCCTGGTTTTCTGATTGGCATAAATACGGTTGATACCCTCTCGATTTCACAAAATCTGTGGCCAAATCTGAAAACTTTATCAGGTGTCGTTCAGCATCCAGTTTTGGAAAGAATATATCGCGATTATCTCCCAATATCGTTGACATCAAACACAGTTGTCCGGACTCTTCTTTAGAAACAAAATATCTCCTTACATCATTAGGAGCTACTATGGGTTGGTGCTTCTCCATTCGCATTTTAAATCCATGCAAAAGGGAACCATCCGAATAGGCCACATTTGCAAATCGCGCAGTGGAAATATTCATGTCCACACTCTCTCGCATTAAAAATAATTCCATGATGCGCTTAGAAGCCCCCATCATATTCACGGGGTTGGCTGCTTTGTCGGTACTTACACAGAAATATTTTTTTACCCGTTTCTCTTTGGATTGTTTAATCGTTTTGATGGTGTTTAAAATATTCACCTCGATCATCCGCATGAGTGTGTAGGGATCTTTTTCGCTTCTCACGTGCTTCAGTGCCGATAAGTTCAATACATAATCGTAGACGCCATCAGATTCAATAAATGCATCGTAAATGGGAGAACCAATATCCAAAGCGAAGGTTTGAAAATCCCCATCAATATAACCGTATTCACTACGTATGTCACGCACCAATTCAACCAGATTGTTTTCGCTGATATCAACACAATGCAGCTTTTTGGGATTGCGTTTAAATATCTCTTTGGTAACCGCTTGTCCTATGGTTCCTGCCGCTCCCAAAACAAGGAAAGAGCTCTCGCCCACCGACGAATCAAGTATGTTGGTTTGTTCTAACACCGTGGATACTGATAGATAATTTCTTCTAATTTAGTAAGCCTTAATTAATTATTGCAACATTACTTACGGTTGTTGATGGGTTTATTTACACACCCACACCCAAAGATACCAATGCCAACCGATACCCATCTAAACCAAAACCACCTATAAAGCCATCGCTTGCCGCTGCCACTAAATCTTTATGGCGTTCAATATCCCTGTCAAACGTATTGCTTATGTGCACGGCTATTACCTTTTTACTCATAGCCCGTATGGTATCCGAAATAGCTAAAGATGTGTGAGAATAACCACCCGCATTGATGATGACACCAATTGTATTCGGGTTTTTTTCAGCGGCTTGAAGGAGGTTAATGATTTCGCCTTCAAGATTCGATTGTTCGGCTGCTAGCACCTGGTTGCTAGTTGCTAATTCTTTGGCGAGTGAATTCAAATACTCTTCGAGGTTTTGGTTGCCATATACCTCGGGTTCGCGGGTGCCCACCCAATTCAAATTTGGACCGTTAATGATTAAAATTCTTTGGTTTATGGTCACTGGTTTATGGTTTCTAGTTTCGAAAGTTGGGTTTCTCTTTGTTCAAAAATGCTGTAGTTCCCACTTTAAAGTCGTTTGTTTCGAAAGCGGAACCAAACTCATAGATTTCTCTTTGCATCCCATTCACATTGGGGCAGTAGTAGTCGTTGATACATTTGAATACCTTGTGAACCGCACTTGGGCTCTTTTTTGCCACCTTCTTCAAAATCTCTTTGGCTCTTCCTAATAATTGTTCTTGTTCCACCACCTCGTTTACCAAACCATATTGTTCTGCTTTTTGAGCATCGATCGCATCACCCGTGATCAACATATGCATAGCTCTTCCTTTACCTATCAACTGAACCAACCGTTGCGTTCCTCCATAACCAGGAGGTACACCCAAGTTCACCTCAGGTTGACCAAATTTGGCATTTGGGCTAGCTAACCTTAAATGACAAGCCATAGCTAACTCACAACCGCCTCCTAAAGCAAACCCATTGACCGCAGCGATTACGGGTTTGGTTCCCTCTTCAATGGTATTCATCACCTCGTGGCCATCGGCACTCATGTTGGTAGCTTCGTCTTCACCAAAGTTTGCAAATTCAGAAATATCTGCTCCTGCAGCAAAGGCCTTACTTCCAGATCCTGTAATAATGATACCATGAACATCATCATTTGCATGTGCATCTTCTACTGCACCCTTAATATCTTGTAGTGTCTGAATGTTCAAGGCGTTCATTTTCTCTTCACGGTTAATGAAGATGGTTAAAATATTGTCGTCGATTTCGGTTCTAAGGTTCATTGTTGGTTTCTGGTCTCTAGTTGCTAGTTGCTAAAATATCCTCTCCGTCGAGGTTTAACAACCAATCACTTGCGCTTCTTTCTGGGTGTGGCATCATTCCGAATACATTTCTACCTTCGTTACAAATACCTGCAATATTACAAATAGAGCCGTTTGGGTTTGAATCTTCTGTAATGTTGCCCCACTCGTCGCAGTAATAAAAAACCACTTGGTTGTTTTCTGTTATTTGCTTCATGGTTTCATGGTCTGCATAGTATCTACCTTCTCCATGAGCAATAGGTATTTTGACTATTGCTTTTTCTTCGAGATTTTGAGTGAGCGCAGTATCGTGGTTACCTGGTTTTAGGAAAACATTTTTACAAATGAATTTCATGTTGGTGTTTCTTAAAAGCGCACCCGGGAGTAAGCCGCTTTCGCATAATACTTGAAACCCATTACAAATACCCATCACAAAACCACCTTCGTTGGCGTGCTGTTTAACAGATTCCAATATGGGACTCAGGTTGGCAATTGCTCCACTTCTGAGGTAGTCTCCATAGCTAAACCCACCAGGGATATAAACATGTGTTACCCCTTTCAAGTCTGTGTCCTTGTGCCACAATTCGACCACATTTCCTTCAAACTGTTTATTTAAAGCTAATATTAAATCTTGGTCACAATTTGACCCAGGGAAAATCACAACGCCTGCTTTCATAAAGCAAAGATAATAATGGTTTCTGGTTTCTAGTATCTGGTCACTAGTTTCTGGTTGATGGTTGTTGGTCGCATGTTGCCAGAAACCAGAAACCAAATCGTATCTTTGAATCCGTGCCGAAATTAACCACTTTGTTATCTCCCGCAATGTTTGATGCCACTGTTTTAGACGCTTCCAACAAGGTCGTTGTGGTTATCGATATCTTTCGAGCAACTAGCACCATGACGGTTGGTATGGAAAATGGAGCCAAAGCCATTTATCCTGTAAAAGACGTGGCCACCGCATCCAAGGCAGGAGCCTCTTTTATAAAAGCTGGAGAAAGAAATGGGTTGAAGGTAGAAGGCTTTGACCTGGGTAATTCCCCCCGAGAATTTACTGCCGACATTGTACGCGACCGAGATATTGTTATGACCACAACCAACGGTACAAGGTCTATTTCAATGAGCGAAAGCGCAAAACAGATACTTATTTCATCCTATAGAAACATTCAAGCCACCATTGATTATCTGGTTTCATCACGAGAAGATGTGGTTTTATTCTGCTCTGGCTGGAAAGACGTTGTAAACATAGAAGACACACTGTTTGCAGGAGAGCTAGCGTCTGCACTTTGTGATGCGGGTTTTGAAATTAACAATGACGCCACCCATATTGCAATGGCGGTTTATGAAAAAAACAAAACTAACATTGATGGTTTTTTGCAAAAAGCATCACATGTCAAAAGAATTAAAAAACTCCAATCCGGGGGAGATGTAGAGGCTTGTTTGAGACGCAATACTTGTCAGTGTGTACTAGAAGTGAAAGATGGAAAAGTAGTACAACTAGAAACCAGAGACTAGAAACCAAGTTGTATCTTTGCCTTATGAATCGCCCCATTAGAATATTAGTTGCAAAGGTTGGGCTGGATGGTCACGACCGTGGAGCAAAGGTAATCGCCGCTTCATTACGAGATGCGGGTATGGAGGTTATTTACACAGGTCTACGGCAAACACCAGAAACGGTTGTTCAAACAGCTATACAAGAAGATGTAGACGCGATCGGTGTGAGTATTTTAAGTGGTGCACACAACACGGTGTTTCCAAGAATTTTGTCAGTTATGGAATCGAAAGGACTTGAAAACGTCTTGTTAACAGGTGGTGGGATTATTCCAGATAAAGATGCGGACGAGTTGAACAAAAAAGGTGTTGCGCGTTTATTTCCTCCAGGCACAGAAACCAATGAAATTGTGGAGTATATTACTGAGTGGGTTGCAAAAAACCGCAACTAATCAAGAAAACCCAACAGAAACCACTATGAGTTTTTTAATTGTTGGTCTGGGAAATCCTGGAGAAGAATACAACAACACAAGACATAATGTAGGTTTTGAAATCCTTGATGATTTAGCTAAAAAACACAATGCTGTTTGGTCTCTTGAGCGACATGGTTGGGTGTGCGATTTTAAAACTAGAGGACAAGTAGTCCATTTATTAAAACCCTCTACCTATATGAACCTGTCGGGTAAGGCTGTTTCTTATTGGATGCAGCAACACAAAAACAAACTCCAACGAGTGCTGGTTGTGCTTGATGATTTAGCCATTGAACTAGGGAAGTTAAGGCTACGTTTAAATGGAAGTGATGCAGGTCACAACGGACTTAAAAGCATCAATCAAACACTCGGAACTCAAAATTATGCACGGTTGAGATTTGGTATTGGAAATGATTTTCCCAGAGGAAAACAAGCGGACTTTGTTTTGGGAAAATGGGATAAACAAGAAGAAGCAACCGTTAAACTCGGAGTTGACAAATGTGTTGAGTTAATTGAAGGTTTTCTGAGGGAACAGAAAAACACCTCTATCTCATATATTTAATATGGTTTCTGGCAACCAACAACCAGAAACTAGCGACCAGCAACTAGAAACTAGAAACCTACTTTTGTTTTCTCGGTAGGGATAGATACCAACAACCCAATCGTTGAATTTAAACCAAAAACCATAAGAACATCACTAAACCTTAGCGATACAGGATATATCAATTCGAATGTGGCTTGTGTTTTAACCAACCCGTATTTGTATTGCAACCAAACCAAACCCGCACCAATAACTATACCCACAACAGTTCCGTATACCGATACCATGATTCCTTGTAATCGAAAGATGTTTTTTGCCGAAACCGATGTCATTCCCATGGCATCGTAAATTTGCAAATCCCCTTTTTTGTCGGTTCGCATCATTCGTAGCGCACCAAACAAATTAAAACTGATAAGTAACAATATCAATACCAACAAAGCAAAAGAGAACCATTTCTCGGTATTAAACATTTTGTAAATGGTCACGTTTTGCTGCTTTCGATTCTTTACAACAAATCCCGTCAATAAACCCCGATCCCCTAAATTTTTGGAAACTTCTTCTGGGGATATATTTGTTTTAAGAGCAAGCTCCGATAACGCTCCTTCTTGCATAAACAACCGTTGAGCAACATGCAAGGGAACAAACACCGTATTGTCGTTATCATCTGTTCCGAGGTGAACCATTGATGCGATGTTCAGTAACTCTCTATTTAACGTCGTTTGCGCCAAAGTACTAGATGTTCTGTCGGGAGTTAACAACTCTAAATACAAATCCGAAGAACTGACGTTCAACCGGTATACCAAACCCTCCGACATCCAGGCACTACCCACTTCTTTGTTAGGATCTAACACCAAGTTTCCTGACTTATTCCAGGTATTGGTTGGGAACACCTTAAAAACACCACTATCCACCCCCACCACCTTACAAACCGTCTGCTCGTTGTAATACTTGATGATGGCTTTATCAGACAACATCAAACAAACAGACTCTACTCCATTCTCTTTCTTTATGCCTTCAAGCCACTTGTGTTTTAACTGAAAGGTTTTGCCCTCTTTGGGTGTAATGATTAAATCAGCGGTGCTGTTTTTGTATTCGCCAAAAAGCGTTTCTTCAAACCCGTTTAAAGCGCTCAACAACACAATAAGAGCCATCGCGCCCACCGCATAACCACCTAAGGAAATTCCGGTAATAACATTAATAGCTGATGGATTCTTCCTAGAAAAGAAATACTTGCGTGCTATGAACCATGCGGTTTTCAATCCTCTTTTTTCTTGTTGATTTCGTCAAAGAGTTTTTCTATTCTTTCCTCCTCGTCTAGTGTATCATCCTCGTAGAAACGCAACTCTGGAATCTTGCGGAAGTTGTTCTTTATTTTCTTGGCTAGAGCGTGTCTGATTTCTTTGTTTTGTTCATTGATACGCTCCAATATAGCGACTCTGTTTTTATTATTAAACAATGAAAGATAAACATTCACATATCCCAAATCGGGTGTAATGGTCACCTTCGCAATCGTTACAAAAGCGTTTCCTAACCAATCTCCTCTTCTTGCTTGCATCAACTCCCCGAGGTCTTTTTGAATTTGTCGTGCTACTTTATCTTGTCTTAAACCCATTTTTTTGCTTGTTGTTGGTTACTGGTTGCTTGTTATTGGTTATTGGTTACTGGTTGTTGGTTGCTGGAGACTAGAGACTAAAAACCAGATACTAGAAACCACAAACCACATCAAATTTCCTTCCTCATACGTGCCACAGGTATGCCCAATTGCTCTCTATATTTTGCCACGGTTCTTCGAGCGATAGGATAACCTTTCTCTTTTAAAAGCTTTGCCAATGCCTCATCGGTCAGTGGTTTTTTCTTGTTTTCTTCGTTAATCGCACCTTCTAATATTTTCTTTATTTCTCGGTTAGACACCTCTTCCCCACTTTCGTTGGATATCCCCTCAGAGAAAAAATACTTCAATGGAAAAATACCATGATCCGTTTCCACATATTTAGAGTTTGCCACTCGTGAAATGGTGCTTACATCCATACCTACTACCTCTGCAATATCCCTTAAAATCATCGGCTTTAAGTAGGTTTCTTCGCCCTCAATGAAAAAGTCCCTCTGTCTTTTGACGATGGCTTGCATGGTATTCATCAGGGTGTTTTGCCGTTGCTTTACAGAATCTATAAACCACTTTGCCCCATCTATTTTTTGTTTAATATATTGAACCGCGTCTTTTAACTCCTTGCCTTTGCTTTCTGTTTTCTCGTAGGTTTTTAGCGTTTCGCTGTAAGCTCGACTTAGTTTTAACTCGGGAGCGTTTCTTCCGTTTAGAGAAACTAATATTTGACCTTCTTCTTCTTTGACTGTAAAGTCTGGAACAATGTATTGTGTTTTTACTGATGTTGATGACGACTCACCTGGTTTGGGATTTAGTTTTACAATTTCTTCAATTGCTTCCTTGAGTTGTTCGTCGCTGACTTTTAGTTTCTTGGTGATTTTGTCGTAATGCTTTTTTGAGAAGGCATCCATCATTTCGGATACTATTTTCTCTGCCAGGGTAATGGCATCGTTATCGCCGTAATCCTTTTTATACAGCTGTAGCAACAAACACTCTTGAAGGTCTCTTGCTGCGATTCCTGGAGGATCAAAATTCTGTATTCTTATCAATACTTTTTCAAGTTCGTCCTCGTTTGTCATGACGTTCTCGTTGAAGGCGAGATCGTTAACAATGCTTCGTAGCTCTCTTCTTAAATATCCATCCTCCTCGATAGAGTTAATTAGGTGTATCGCAAGTAGTACTTCTTTTTCGCTAAAAATAGAAGCCCTTGCCTGCTCTAAAAGATATTCTTGAAATGAAGACTCAGACCTCAAAGGTATTTCTTCTCTATCCTCACCGGTGTAGTCTTCGCCCATTCGAAAAGAACCAAACTCATCATCCCCGCCACTGGCACGAAGTATTTCATCGACATCGATGTTTTCACCCGATCCCCAATCATCGTAATCATCGGTTCCTTCAGCATTTTTTTCCGCAAACTCTAAATCGGTATCGCTCTTTTCTAATGCTGGGTTGTCTAACAACTCTTCAGACAAGCGCGACTCAAAATCTTGCGTATTCATTTGTAACAACTTTATATACTGTATCTGTTGAGGCGACAGTTTTTGTTGTAACGCTAATATTTGGGCTTGCGACAATGCCATACCTTGGTGCTTTTTGCAATTTACGATTCTGCCTTCAATCGTTCTGCATTTTCTGCAACCATTAAAGCATTAATAATTCCCTCTACATCTCCATTGATTATTTTAGGTAAGTCGTATAATGTAAGGCCTATTCGATGATCAGTCACTCTACTTTGTGGGTAGTTGTAGGTGCGTATTTTGGCACTTCTGTCTCCCGTGGAAACGAGTGTTTTTCTTTTGGCCGCAATCGCTGCGTTGTGTTTTTCAACCTCTCTTTCATAGAGCTTTGTACGCAACATTTTCATGGCTTTTTCTCTGTTTCCAAGCTGTGTTCTTTCTGTTTGACAAATAACCACCGTTCCTGATGGAATATGGGTTAACATCACTTTGGTTTCTACTTTGTTGACGTTCTGCCCACCCGCACCACCACTGCGAGATGTTTCCATTTTAACGTCTGATTCTTTAAAGTCAAAATCTACTTCTCCAGCCTCTGGCATGACCGCCACAGAAACCGCCGAAGTGTGCACCCTTCCTTGGCTTTCTGTTTGAGGAACTCGCTGTACACGATGAACACCGCTTTCGTATTTCATTACCCCATAGCTTCCGGGTACTTCAATCGAAAAACTCACCTTGGAAAAACCACCACTTGTACCTTCCATTTCTTCTACAATGTCGGTTTTCCAACCTTTTTCGTCACAAAACTTTTGATACATTCTGAATAGGTCTCCCGCAAATATTCCTGCCTCATCTCCACCAGCACCAGCACGTATTTCAACCACACAAGATTTTTCATCTTCTGGGTCTTTTGGCAATAAAAGTATCCTTATTTCTTCCTCTAAGGGAGATTGTCTTTCACGCAAATCATCCAACTCTTCTTTAGCCATGTCCCGCATTTCCTTATCTTTTTCGTTTTCAAGGATTTCTTTGGCTTCAGATATACCATCAAGCATAGACTTATATTCAAAATACTTCTGTACTATCTCCTCTAGGTCTTTATATTCCTTGTTTAGTTGAGTAAATCTTTTCATATCCGAAGACACTTCAGGACTACTCAATAACAATTCTACCTCTTTGAAACGTGCGTGTACCGCCTCCAGCTTATCTAACATTTAGACAACAAAAATAACCCTTTTCATCGGAAGGATTAAAAGGCTTTAATCTAATCGAAGTTGCATATAAGCACTTGTTCTCCATCAAATGATACATACCTCGATCCCGAAAACCATTCTCCTAGGTTGATGTAATGGCTTTTTTTATTGGATAAGGTAATATCTAAAGGTAAATGTCGGTGCCCAAAAATGAAATAGTTGATTTTTGGATTTTGTTTTAGTTGTTCCTCGCTGTAAAGAGTTAGATATTCTTTATCGTCGCCCTGGTATTTTTTCTCTTTTTCGGGTTGATGAATCCTACTTCTTCTACTTGCTCTATTCGCTAAACCTATACCAAAGTTTGGATGCAATATCGAGAAAACAAACTGCGCAAATGGGTTGGTAAATACTTTTTTTAACCTTTTATAACCACTATCTCCGGGACCTAAACCATCTCCGTGATGAACATGGAAAACCACTCCTTGTCTTTTTATTGTTTCGGGCTCTCTAAACACGCGCAAACCAATCTCTTTAGTTAAATAATCAGCCAACCATAAATCATGATTTCCCACGCATATATGGATATCAACTCCTTTATCTCTGAGCTCGGCTAGTTTACCCAAAAAACGAACATAACCTTTAGGTACAACTGTTTTATATTCAAACCAGAAATCAAAAATATCCCCTAATAAAAACAACTCGGTTGCCTTACCTTTTATAGAGTCTAACCAGCGACATATTTTCTCCTCTCTATCTCTGGAAGATGTGTAATTCGGAGCTCCGAGGTGAAAATCACTGGCAAAATATATCATTCTTATTGACCGTAGAACTGGCTTAACATACGTGTATCATTAAGAAATAGATCACGTATATCGTTGATTCCATATTTCAACATCGTTAATCTATCTAATCCTATACCAAATGCATAACCACTATATTGATCACTATCTATATTGCAGTTTTTTAAAACATTTGGATGTACCATTCCACAACCCAATACCTCCAACCAACCTGTTCCTTTCGTTAGTCTTTTGTTTTCTTCTGTATCAGTTCCAACCCAAATATCCATTTCGGCCGACGGTTCTGTAAAAGGGAAAAAACTTGATCTAAAACGAATTTCTGTTCCCTCACCAAATAACTGTTGAACAAAATAATACAGCGTTTGCTTAAGATCAGCAAATGAAACCCCTTTATCAATATATAAGCCTTCAATTTGATGGAAAAAACAATTAGACCTAGAAGAAACCGCTTCATTTCTATATACTCTACCTGGCATAATCATTCGAAAAGGAGGCTCTCCTTTCATCATCTCTCTTATCTGAACTGAGCTCGTATGTGTTCTAAGTACATCCTCCCCAATAAAGAAAGTGTCTTGCATATCTCTAGCAGGATGGTCTGCCTCAAAGTTTAAAGCTTCAAAATTGTGCCAATCATCTTCTATTTCAGGCCCTTCAGTATAATCAAACCCCAATGAATAGAATATATCAATCAATTTTTCTTCAACAGATTTTAAAGGATGTAAAGAAGCGGGTTGTTCGGTATATACCGGTAAAAAAGTATCGTGTTGTGGGTTTTTGTCAGAACCTATATCCTCTAAACGCTCCTTATTTTCGCTGTACTTCTCTTCTGCCAAACGCTTGAGTAAATTCAGAGGTTTACCGATATCTTTTTTTTCAGAACCCTGAAGTTGCTTAAACTGATCGAACAGAGAAGGAATTTTTCCTTTCCTGCTAAGAAATTCAATTCTAAAAGATTCCAGTTGTTCAATATTGACAATCTGAAAATCTAGAATCTGTTGCTCTTGTTTTTTGATCGTTTCAAGCATAGGACAAATTTAGTTTTTCTTTGGTTAGTCTATCGTCAAGTTAACTAGTTTTCTATACACAGTCCCAATAGTAACTTAATACATTATTAAAAGAGAAAGTATTATATAAATAGTAAATCTCTGTGGATATGAGGATAAGTTGGATTGTTCCTCGTGGAACCTGTTTTTTATTATTATAACAAATTGATATATATTGTTTTAAGAATTTTGGGTTGGTAGTGTATTGATGTGATTTATTCAATAACAATGGGATTAGTGATCTGTCTTATTCTGGGTTTATTTTTTGACTTTGATTGTTCTCGATGTTCTGAATAGTTACAGATGATTTTTTTTGGTATTTGGAGTGTTTTTAGGGGTTTTTACTATGTCTATGTGGTTTTCTACATCTTTGACTATAGCGATCTGTTTGAAATAGGTGAGGATATTGTCTGGTTCGGATAAAATATGGTTTGTATCGTTATCCTGATAAACCGCGTAATAATATTGAGCTGGTTTAAGGTAGTGGGATGTTGAATCAAAAGAAGATATTTTTTTTTGATATATTTTTCTATCCTTGTCAAACACAACTACAGTCACTGGGTGACTTAGTTTATTTTCAAGGCTTATTAGTCCCACCTGTAGTGTGTCGTATTTTAGGGTATCTTGTTGTTTTTTTACCGTAGATTTTAGAGGTGTTGTTTTTTTTACAATGGAATCTTGATATCGGAATATTTTAGGATATATATTGGTTAGTTGTGCATTCTCATTTACTATATATTGTTGTCCTAATATCGATGTATTAGTATTGTTTAATATTAGTGTGTCCTCTTGCTGTATGTACTCTCCTTTAATTAGTGGGACGACCCTTAGGACATCTTTACCAGTGATTACAAAATAATTAGAGTCTATTTGATTGATTTGAATTTTTGGTTTTTGTGGTTCAAGTAAATGAATTAATGTATCATTATTAGTTGAGTACCACTCGAAAGAGTCGGTGGTTTTGTTTTTGTTTTCATCAAGTGTGATAGTAATGGTATTACCGATCGTTTCAAGGCAGCATTGTACAACGGTATCGTTGTTTACTTGGTGATTGTATATAAAGGTATCCCTTAGTGTTTGTGCGATAATTTCTGTTTTTATAAATGCCGGATACTTTATTTGTTTTAGTTGTATCTGGGTGTCTTTATTGAGGTGGATAATTGGGTAATCCCCTTTGTTGTTTTCGTTTAGGTCTTTAATAGATTCTCCGATAATAATGTGTTTGGTATAATCCTGTAGTTTAATAGTTATACTTTTATTATTCTGTTGTACCTCTACTTGATCATCTCTTTTTTGTGGTACTAGGATGATTTTATTTTGAAAGTGAATGTTCTCATTATAGTAAATAGTGATGTCGTTTAGTGTACTATCCATAGTAGTATTGATAATGTCGGGTGGTTTTTGATCTTTAGGCCCACCGGTTGGTGCTACTGGATTGGCGCAAGAAACTATAAGTAGTACAAATGATATTATAATGAATCGGTTCATCTTCCGAAATAGGTTAATAGTACAGAGATATCAGAAGGAGAAACACCCGATATTTTTTTAGCTTCTTCTATGGTGTTGGGGTTTTCTTTGGAGAGTTTTTCACGGGCTTCGGCTGATATAGATTTTAACTTACTGTAATCAAATTGCGACGGTATAACTAAATGGGTTAATCTGTTTAGTTTATCGGCTTGTTCTATTTCTTTCTTTATATATGAGGAATATTTTGTTTGAATTTCAACTTGATGTAAAACCTCAGGAGTGAATGAGTGGTCTTTTAATTCTGGGCTTTGCATGAGTTGTTTAATGGTGACATCGTTTCTATTCAATAGTTTTTGTGCTCTGGTTTTTTCTTTTAGATGGAGACCAAATTCTTTTGCCGAAGTTTCACTGATATTCGTCTTTGTTAATATCGTATGGAGTTGTTCTACGTATGAGATTTTGTTTAAATATGAGTTATATTGTTCTTGATTTATCAATCCAATTTTTTTGCCTAAGGGTGTTAGTCGTTGATCTGCATTGTCTTGGCGTAAGGAAATTCTGTATTCGGCTCTTGATGTAAACATACGATATGGTTCTTCAGTACCCTTATTAACGAGATCATCAATGAGTACCCCGATATACGCTTCGTTTCTTTTTAGGATAACGGGTTCTGAATTTTGATAAACTCTAATATGTGCATTGATTCCAGCCATTAAACCTTGAGCTGCAGCCTCTTCATAACCAGTTGTTCCATTTATTTGACCAGCGAAGTATAATCCATTTATTATTTTGGTTTCGAGTGTAGGTTTTAGCTGTGTTGGTTGGAAGAAGTCATATTCGATGGCATAACCAGGTCTAAAAATTTTAGCTTTTTCAAATCCGGGTATACAGTGTATAGCCTTTAGTTGTATATCATCAGGTAGAGATGTGCTGAACCCATTAACATAAATTTCGATTGTATTCCATCCTTCAGGTTCTACGAAAATTTGATGTCTATCTCTTTCAGCAAATCGGTTGATTTTATCTTCTATGCTCGGACAGTATCGGGGTCCAAGTGATTGAATAGCACCATTATACATAGGTGAGTCTTCAAACCCGTCACGTAATATTTCGTGTACTTGGGTATTTGTATATGTAATATGACAAGGCCTCTGATGGGTTAGTGATTGGGTGTTAGGCGAGAAGGAGAATTTCGAGGGGTTTTTATCTCCTGCTTGTTCTTCCATTTTGGTATAGTCTAGACTTCTTCCATCTACTCGAGGGGGTGTGCCTGTTTTCATACGCCCACTGGTAAAACCGAGGGTTTCTAGTTGTGCGGTGATACCGGTACTAGCTTTTTCTGACATGCGACCTCCTCCAAAGTTTTTACGACCTATATGAATGAGCCCGTTAAGAAAGGTTCCTGCGGTGAGAACAACGGTTTTGGATTGGAATGTAATTCCCATACCACAAACGACTCCGGTTACCTTCCCGTTTGTTGCGGTGATGTTGGTTACAGAGTCTTGGTAGAAGTCGATATTGGGGTTTCTTTCAAGTGCTAGCCTCCATTCTTCAGAAAACCTCCATCGATCAGATTGCGCGCGAGGACTCCACATTGCGTAACCTTTCGATCTGTTGAGCATTCTGAATTGAATCATGGTTTTGTCCGTAATTATTCCAGACATTCCACCAAGAGCGTCTATTTCTCTAATAATTTGGCCTTTTGCGACACCACCCATAGCGGGGTTGCAACTCATTTTAGCTATGGTCTCCATATTCATGGTTACCAGCAAGACTTTACTGCCCATGGTTGCGGCAGCGTGAGCCGCCTCACATCCGGCGTGACCGGCCCCAACAACAATTACATCGTATTCCATATTGTTCCACGTGAAACTTCACAAATATAAAACCATAGGTCCAGCACTTTGGTTTAAGAAATCGACGGTCTTGAGGTTTGGTCTAATTTTTATACGTTGGGTTTCACGTGGAACCACAATCATGAAAAATAGCTAAAGCTAAATCCTCTTGTTTTCTCATTTCAGCCTTTTCTTCGGTTGTTTTGTCTTTAAAACCCATTAAATGAAGGAGCCCATGAGACAACACCCTCCGGTATTCGTTACGAAAACCCACACCAAAAACAGAAGCGTTTTCTTTAATGCGATCAACAGATACATATATCTCGCCATCAATTACCCCTTCCGTGTCAGACAAATCAAATGTGATGATGTCTGTGTAGGTGTCGTGTTGAAGGGCGCTCTGGTTTAGTTTGAGTATTTCTTCGTCGGATTGGTGTACATAGACCAAAGATTCAATGGTGTGGTTGTTTTTGATACACAGCGTAGTTAGGGATTGGCGGATGTGTTTTCTCTCTTTTTTATCAAGAAAACGTGATCGACCTAAAAACTGAATTTTTTCCGCCATTTTATTTCAATAACAAAAACACACCGCTTTTTTCTATGATTTTGCCCCTATATTTAGCGTTAATTACGAATACGTAGTGTCCCTGGGGTAAAATTTCTCCGTTATTTGAACCATCCCAACCTACAAGAGCGTCCCCTTCAAAAAGCTTTTCTCCCCAGCGATTGTATATTTTCATAACGGACTCTCCTTCTTGCAGTGCGGCATTGACAATCTTGAAATGAGTATTGTTTCCTTGGGGGACAAAAACATTGGGAATGAAAAAAGTATCTAATAGGCTACTATCAAACCCATAATCAAATACAACTTCATTACTAAAGCTGTAATTAAGGTTGTTTGGAATGTTCGAAGGGGTGGTTGCTTTGATACGTAAGGTTCTAAGCCCTTTAATGTTGGGTGTATAAAAAGTAGAAGGTGTTTTATTTAGGTCATCCCAACCGCTCGAATTCTTACTTTGAATTGTGTAATCAACGATTCTGTTTTCAGCCGACCATGGTTGATGTTCAGACCAACTTAGATCTCCATTTCCATTAACTGAAAGAAGAATGTTACGCGCGATATTACTGCTGTCAGCAGCCACCCCGCAATAGTTGTAACGTATTAATATATAATTGTTTATGTTGTTTTTAACATCGGCGGTTTGATCCAAAAAAGATACCGCACCGTTACTAATGTCTGTGCTCAAAACCATCGGTGGTAAAGAATTAGATAAACGGATTAAAACAAAACTATCTCCGGATTCGCACTCTCCTTCAAGCCGAATACTCGAATTGTTTTCTACAGATACAAAATACAACGAGGTTTTGGTATTGGGTTCATCAAAATCTGCAAGGCTTATTTCAACTCGGTTGGATGTGCTACTAATGAAGGAGCTCGCCTTTTGGGCTCGCACAAAAACATCCAATGTTACATCTAAATATGGCAATACTAGAGTCGTATCCCTTTTGCTTGGCTCAACGTCGATAGAATATAGGTTGGTGTTTTTGGTCTTGTCGCGAACCACAACGACATAGTTGTCGGGAGCCCAGCCAACATAGGGCGACCATGAAACATTGATTTTTTTATTGCATTTATAACGGTTGTCAGGTTGTACCAAACAATGTACAGGACTATGAAACTTAGAAATTACACCGCCATTTCTGCAAGAGTCAAAACCAGCAATAGCAAGACGGTTATTCTTTTTGGTAGGATCAAACCGGCTTGTATTAAATTCATAAAACAAAACGTTTGGCTCATCTATGATAACATTCGAACCATCGTCTTTTACTTCAAAGAGGGTGTAACCCATAACATCCGCATCAAGGGGATTGGTCCATCCAGCAATAAGTGTTTGGTTGTAAAAGGATACACTAACACTATCCGGTTCCACATAGGAAGGAGGAGATACATCCACCCAAATAGTATTAGACTCAAAACTATCGTTTGGTTTGCACGAAAAAAACGAATAAGCGACGATTTGCCAATCTTTTTTATTTGGAAGTATTTGATTCCATGAAAATGAGTTAAGGTTAGTTTCTTCACCTATTAGATTAAATTTTTCAGAGGTGTTATTGCGACCATAAAACCGGTATTTTATAAATCCATTACACGTGTCCTTAGATGGGGTGAAACTAAGTGTAAGCTCAGCGTTCACTGTGTTTATACATGCACGATGTAAAACAAGCCCTAGGTTATTGGACAACAGGGGTTTTAGTATCCCTGAAAAAGAGAAAACAAAAAGAACAATATGTTGAATCAGTCTCAATCTATTAGTTTGCCAGCTACTACTTTAATAAACGAATTTGTATCCATTTCCTTTTGTGCTAATGTCATAAGTTCATCAGGCCGTATATCAAGGATTTGTTCTAATGTGTTCTTATAGAATTCGGAAGAATATTCACGCACCAGAGAGGTTATGCTTTTGTTGGCATTGGCAAAAGGTCCATCAAAACCAGAGCGGAAAACACCGAGGTAATATGTTTTAGCACGATTTAACTCGCTTTCAGAAATTTTTTCTGATTGCAGAGTTTGTATAATTTGCTTTACCCCATTTAATGCCTTGTCTTTGTTCTCGCTATTCATTTCACCTGAAACTTCCCAAGAACGCCCTTTCCATAGAGGTCTAAAAAACGAAGAGATTCCATAGGTTAGTCCTTGTTTTTCTCTTAATTCTTGCATCATTCGTGAACCAAAATAACCACCAAAAACCATGTTTAACAGGGTAAGTTGATGTTGTTTGCGCTCGTCAATCTCGCCGATGTGTTTCAACCATTTTAGGCTTAATTGGCTACTGTTCTTTATGGGGTGCTCTATGGTTGTGTTGAATTGTTTTGAATAATCAAGGTTTTCAATTGGTACATTCCAAAGGAATGGACGTGTAGAATAAGATTCCCATGTGTTAAGTATGGATTGAACGGATTCTTCGTCTATATCTCCGCTAAAAAACAGGGCCGCGGATGGTGGTTTGTAATGTTTTTCGTGGAACTCAATGAGGGTGTTGCGATTAAGTGCTTCGAAGTCTTCTGTTGTGGTATTCCCGTTTTCCCAAGAAAGGCTTTCGTAATAATGCTGTCTTGCTACTTTATCAGACCAATAACTAGCGGTTTGCATTTTGCGTTGTAATGAAGCCACTTTGATAGCAATGTACCTATCTAGTTCTATTTCGGGATAGTCAGACTTTAACAAATGATGTGTGACCCATTTAAAAACCTCAACAGCTGCGGATTTTGAACATCTAATTTGGATGCTTGAATACAACGAGTGACACTCGTTGTTAACGGAAGCGCCGAGGTGTTCAATTTCGGAGAAGACTTGCCTTTCTGACTTGCCATCGGCTCCAGACAACAATAGCTCTGTAGCGGCTAGCGCTTGAAAAGATTGGGTTTGCTGCTGTCTTCCAAAGGGAAAAAGGATTTCAATTTTCACAGCCCCGATATCCTTGGTTTTGTGATGAAAATATGGGGTGCCTTGTACGCTTTGGTTCAATAAAAAAGAAGGTATAGCAAAAGGTTTGAAAGCCTTGGTTTGTGGTGCTTGCGATCGAAACGACATGTTTAATTCGATTTAGGGTTGTAATACAAAACCGACATGTTCTCTTTGTTCAGGTGTTTTTGAGCTAAGGTTAATGTCTTTTCAAGGGTGCATTTTTTGAACTTGTTAGCTTCTTCGTTTACACCATCGGGGTTGTTTATGAGTTCGTAAAAAGCCAATTTGTGTGCTCGTTGTGTTGGGTTGATGGGTTCAAATAGCTGTTGGGTATAAGCTTTGTTTTGAGCACTTTCAAAAGCAAAACAATTTTCCTCCCCTTTATTAATGCAGGCTAACGCCACTTCTAAAAGTCTGTTTTCAACGGTTTTTTGTTCTACACCAGGGTTAAGAATACCATACACTACAAAAAGCCCTTCATCCACACCTTTCATGTAAAAACACTCAGCCACATTACACAAATTCTCCTTTTTCACTAGAATATCATAAAGATCGGCAACTTCGGACCCACCTAACAAGTCGGTAAATAGCTCAAGAGGGTAGGACTCTTCTTCTTTGCTGTTAGGCCACCTCCATGTTAGAAAAACAACCGGGTTGGGGCTTAAGTCTTCTTCGACTTTTACTTGGTAATTGGGCTTTTCATCAATGGTGTATTTATTAGGGTTGGGTTGTGATTTAGAGGAGAGATCTCCAAACCACTTTTCACATAATGACTTACAAGAATCAAGTGAGATGTTTCCAACAACAGATATGATCGCATTATTCGGTGAATAATATTGCTCATAAAAGGACTTTACATCACCCAGTGTGGCATCAGAAATATGGTTGAAATCGAGCCCTATGGTAGGCCAGCGGTAGGGGCTATTTGTGTAAAGCATTTCCCTTAAGTGGTGCCACAACAAACCAAAAGGTGCGCTGTAGCAGCGTTGTTTGAACTCTTCAATTACCACTCCCTTTTGAACACTCAGTGATGTTTCGTTGATATTAAGCGCCAACATGCGGTCGCTTTCTAGCCAAAAAGCGGTTTCTACATTTTCCGCGGGGACACTAATGTAATAATTGGTGTATTCGTTATTGGTAAAGGCGTTATTCGATCCGCCGGCTTTCTCTATTTCCTCATCAAAAGAAGGTACGTTTTTACTGCCAGCAAACATCAGATGCTCAAAAAGGTGAGCAAACCCTGTCTGTTTTGGATTTTCATCCCTTGCGCCTACCTTGTATAAGGTGTTTAATACAACAGTGGAAATGGAGTTGTCTTCTTGGTGAATGACGCGAATGCCATTGTTCAATGTGAAACGATTGAATTCTATCACACTTCAAAGATACCCAAACCGAAAGTGGACTTATAAACACAAGATGCTTTGTGTGGCAAAATATCCACGAACGCGCCATTCCATGGGTAAAAGGTTGTTTAATCCGTTTTTAACTGCGTTTGCTGTACCTAGATAAAAACCATTCCAAACCAAAGCCACTCCACCCAGTTTTTTAGGCGAATGCCCGAGAAACTCTCGTTTTAAATAGCTTTGAGCGTCTTTATCGGAAAGTTCAACCGTGGGAAGGTGGTTGCGGAGTTCTGTATTCAGGGCGATTGCGGGGTGTGGCTTCCATTTTTCTCTAATGACGGAACCTATGGGAATTCCAAAATGCACAACTCCAGGAATCGAAAGAAGGGTTTGTGTTGAGTTGTTTTTAATGAGGTAAATCTCCTTTTTGTGGTTTTCGATCGCTGTAAAACCTTTGTGGTTAAAAGGAATATGTATTTGAGGAGCGGTGTATTTGTGTTTTTTAGTTTTAAAAGAAGCTTCTTGGGGTTTTTGAATAATGGCAAAGAACAATCCTTCCCCTTTGCTTTTGTGTGGCAAACAGCGATACGTTTTTTCTTGAAGGGATAATAGGTTTTCAATGTAGGGGTGCTCAAACTCAATGAGGGACCCCCCGGTTTCTTTGCAAAACATGGCGACGTTTTCCTCGTTCTCCTTTGTGTTGAATGTGCAGGTGCTGTAAACAAAAAACCCACCGGGTTTTAAAGAGTTCCAAGTGTCAAAAAAGATACGTTGCTGCCGTTTTGAGCATAATTCTACATTTTCTAGAGACCATTCTTTGATTGCGGTTGGGTCTTTTCGAAACATGCCTTCTCCAGAACAAGGAGCATCGCAAAAAACAACATCAAACAGATCGGGATGTTGTTTAAAAACCTTGGCATCGGTTCGACTTATTACCGTGTTGCCATCGCCCCATTTACAAACATTTTCGAAGAGTATGTTATTGCGGTGGGAAATCACTTCATTGGCGATAAGCAAGTCGTTCTCATCTAGCCGAGAAGAAATATCGGTTGTTTTACCCCCTGGTGCAGCACACATATCCAACACAGTCCAAGGGTTTTCTTGAAACTCGTTTTTCAGGAAGGAAAAGACTTCACCAATCCACATAGAGTTGGCTTCTTGGGGATAATAAGCGCCAGCGTGTAAGGTGGGGTCAGCCGTAAATAGCGGGCGTTCTTTAAGAAAATAACCGGTTGAACAATGCTCTATTTTTTCATGTGGAACCTCAATGGTATTGGCTTTTTTAGGATTCAACCGAATACTTACCAAAGGGGGTTGAGAAAGTGCGTCGAACAAGTTGCTCGCTTCGTTTACAGGAAGGCTTTTTTGGGTTGATGCTATAAATTCCTTTGGGAAATCCATCAAATAGCAAACAATGTGTTTTTGATAACCTTGGTTTTAGCGGGGAAATTCTCAACAAACAAAGAACCCGTTCCCAATCCTTGAGGAAGTGTGTTTTGATGGCTCGATGCCCACAAGGCGATGTCATAGAGCCCAATATTTCCTTCTAGCGCAGAAGTTGACCACCACCCAATGTTGTTCTTTTCAGCTACACTCACCCAGCTATCTGCACGGTCTAACCCACCCAAAAGGGTTGGTTTTAGAATGAGGTAAGAGGGTTTGGTTTTTTGTATAAATGAATTTGCATTTTCTAGTTCAAATCCAATCAATTCTTCGTCAAGTGCAACAGGAATTTTTGTTTCTCTACATATCATTTCTAGCTCTTCTTGACCTGGTTTAATGGGTTGTTCGATAGAATGAATTTCAAAACGCGAAAGTTCTTTTATTTGTTCAAGCGCTGTATCTGTATCAAAAGCTCCGTTCGCATCAAGACGTAATGTTATTTTGAACGCATTGTGTTTTTTGCGGATACTTTCAAGTAATCGACATTCCTCGTCAAAGTCTAAAGCCCCTACTTTTATTTTGATCACATCAAAACCTGCTTCGATTTTAGAAAACGCCTCTTTTTCCATTTCTTGGATGTCATTCATCCAAACGAGACCGTTAATGGGGATTCCGTTTTCTCTTTTTGAAAAAGCATTTTCTACCCAAACACGGTTTCCGTGTTTCATTTGTCTTATCAGGCAGTCCAAGGCAAAACGCAGCGTTGGTGTTAGATAAAGGTTTTCTTTAATCTCAAATAACGAATCTAAAGAATGGTTTAAACCTAAATAAGGGGATATAATACGCATCAAGTCCTCTCGACCATCGATGCTAAGATCCACCAAGGGGGATGCTTCGGATTCAAACAACACTGTTTCACCAGCACTTAACCTCAGAACAACGGCTGTTTTTTCTAAATATTCGCCCCGGGAAGTTTTGGCGGGCTTAATGAATTTGAGTGTTTTTTTTTCTGCCGAGAGAATCATTTTACTGAAAAAAACTACCGATATAAAGCGAAAGGGCGAAATGTATCAGACAAAGCAACAAAATCGTGAGAGAGTTGTTTTTTAGGAGCTTGTTGAGTTCCTCCCTATTGCCTGGCAAAAGCGCCTTCATTTCTGAGTGGTATCGAGACAAAAAAACAGCAGATGGAGAAAAAACACCAAAAAGTAAAAACATTTCAATATAATAAGTTGAGCCGCTTAAATTCAACAATTGATACAAGTAAAAACCGATCGATGAAAACACACCCATAAACCCGAAAACCAACAAAAACCGCTGGTAGGCTAAGGTTCTTTTTTCACCCAATTTCACTGCAACTGTTTTCTTGTTGGATTCTAGGTCACTCATTAAATCTCGGTAATTGTTAATATTCAATATTGAAACCGATAGCAAACCCACACCTATTGCCCCTAGTACAGTGCTTAATGTAGGGCTAAGGCCACAAACGATGGAAGTTCCCATCACTGGGACGATACCAAAAAACAGAAAAACAAATAAGTCACCTAAACCGTAGTAACCGTAAGCTTTTTTGCCAACCGTGTATAAAATAGCCGCGGCAATGGCGAGTAGACCAAACACAAAAAGACTCCCATAATAAACAAGGTTGGATTCTTTGTTTTGATTATAACCATACCAAACCGTGTAGCACCCAACGAAAAGAATAAAAACAGATAAGACCCGTAATACACATTTCATCTGGTCCGCGCTGATTGCTTCAGAGGTAAGCATTCGGTCATTACGTTGAGCTTTTTGATCTGTACCTTTTTGGAAGTCACCGTAATCATTGGCAAAATTGGAAAGTATTTGCAGGGATATCGCAATAACGATCAGTAAACCAAACAGAAACCAATCTATGGGCTTGTAGAAATTACTTAAAGAAGCACCGATTAAAATCGTCGATATCGATAAAGGAAGTGTTTTTGGTCTTGCTGATTTTAACCAAGGGTTCATAACCACAAAGTTCGTTCAATTTGGTAGTAAGGAAGGTTTTCGCTTCCAAATTTTAGATAAAAAGCAGCAACACTTTCGATTTGCGAACCTTCAAAATCAATGGTGTGGTCGGGGAAGTTTTCCATGGCGTGGGAAATGATTCCATGCATTATTCCATGTTTTTTTCCTTCTATGGTGGGTGCGGCACACACATAATACAGTGTTTTATGTCCTTTTAAAAAAAGCGCGGCTCCTAAAATGGCACCCTTTGAACGAGCAACGCAAGCGTAAATTTTACTTTGGTGTTGCATCGACGTGCAAGCAGAATCAAAGGAAGAATAATCTTCTGGCCACGAAAGATTTGCCAATTCACCCCAAGCGTTATGATATAGTTTTAAAACCATCCGAATGTCTTTGGTTTGGTTATAACCAACATCCAATTTGGCTAGTTTTCGTAAGTTTTTTAAGGCGTCTTTATTAAAATTCTGATTAGGGTGGTGTGGTGGTTTTTTAATAAAGTTGGGCAAAGTTATACCGTTTGATGGTACACCAAAACCACCGTGTATTTGGAGATGTATACGAACAAAAAACGATGGGATTTTTCGAATAAAGTCGTTTGTAGTTAAGTTTCCCGGGTTTCCAAATACCCCTAGTTGTTGGCAAAAAACGGGTTGGTATACATAGGGAATAAGTCCCCATTTTTTCCTGTACGGCAATGGAAAAACGGCTTCATAGCGACCTTTAACTAGCGCGCCCCAACTTCCATTACAAAGAGCATCTAAATATTCAAAACGCGCATATGGGATATAATATTCATTGCTTTCAATGCAAGCATTCCATAAAACAGGGTCAATATCGTTGCGTTTTAGGTATTTCAATCTATTTATGAGCTTGTAACGGCAATTTTAGGGTTTTTCCAAGAGTTGAAAACACGCTTCCAACCACCCCAACCTTCCGCTTCAGACAATGATTCATTATGCACGATAAAAGCAAACCTTCCCCCAAAGATAAACACAAGCTCTTTTAAGGTTCGACCAACATCAACGGCTTGGTCTTGGTTGAGTTTCATGTAGTTTTTTGCGGTAACATCCATCAGGCAAAAGGGGTGGATGCAAAGGCTTGTTTCTTTATTTTTTGATAAATCAAACCAATTAAAAGGATAAGCTGTTCCCGCCCTGAAGCCCACATTTTCAGCAAAACCCATGCTCCAATCATCGGTAATCCCAATTTTTTGTAGGATATGATAGGTGTCTGGAAATAACAAATGTAAAAAGTGTTGACGGCTATGGGTAATGTTAGATGCAGTGGTTTTTTCTAACCATTCTTTTTCTTCTTTCCAGTCGGATATCGGTGATGTAGAGAGTGAAGGATGTAGGCCAATATTTGTTTGATTATCTACTGAGCGAATAACAGATTGAAAGGGTGGGTATTTTCTTTGCACTTGCTTGTTAGCACCATTTATTTTAGAAGAGCAAAGCCAAAAAACATGACTTTGGTTTTCTTGTCCTTTTAGGTATTCAGATACGGTATTATTGGGGTCAAAGGGGTCTTTTCTGCTTAAGTAGGACCAAATGCGGTGAGGTAAGTGTAAAGGAAATCGAAAAGTGGATAAAAGCGTGCGCCCCAAAGAACGACCTTTAAAACGGTAAGCGATATCAATATCGACAGTGGGTTGCACAACGAAAGGAAGTTGAATTTTTTCGAGCGCACCCATCAAACCCAAAAAGTGGATGATTGCTACATCTAAAAAAGGGCTTGGGCTATAATGCAGTTCGGAAACAAAACTATTTTTGTAATGGAAACGACCCCATTTATCCTCTTCAAACCTTTGAAACTCTTCGTATCTACTTAAAAAGTAAAAAGCCATAGAGAATAAATCAAACCCTAAATCACCATCATTTGGAAATAGACAAGGATAGGGTTCATCCAAAAACGAAAGCATTCTGGATTTCTCTGAATCAGACAAATCGATGTTTTTGATGCGCAAGGAGAGGTGTTTTTTTGTGTTTTCGTTTATGTGGTAAGCGTTTGTTGTAGGGTTAAAATATTCGTTCACCCCTTCTTCTACGATGATGTTTTCTCGCTGTATAAAAAACGAATTACTGTCGTTTATTTTTTCTTTTGCGTATTGTATTTTAAAAGGTTCGTCGGAAGCTTTAAAATCATCCCAAGTTGTAAAAATTGCAAGAGCGCTATTCCATCTTCTTGACAATATCTCTTGCAAAACATAACGAGTGCGTGGGGAGTCTTGGTCAATGAAAACGGCAAACATGAAAAAAGGGTTATTTTTGATGCAAAATAATGAAAGTAGCATTAATCACCGGAATAACAGGACAAGATGGAGCTTATCTGGCAGAGTTTCTTTTAAAGAAGGGTTACATCGTTCACGGAATTAAACGACGCAGTTCTTTGTTTAATACAGACCGTATTGATCATCTTTATGAAGACCCACATATTGAAGATTCTAAGTTTAAGTTACACTACGGAGACTTAAGTGACTCCACCAACCTTATACGTATCGTCCAAGAGGTACAACCTGATGAGATTTACAACCTAGGAGCCATGAGCCACGTTCAGGTAAGTTTTGAAACACCAGAATACACAGCTAACAGTGATGGTATTGGCACGTTGAGAATTTTAGAAGCTATCAGAATTCTTGGCTTGGTCAAGAAAACAAGAATATACCAGGCATCAACGTCGGAATTATACGGTATGGTGCAAGAGGTTCCGCAGAAAGAAACCACACCGTTTTACCCAAGAAGCCCGTATGCTGTTGCAAAATTGTATGGATATTGGATTACGGTAAATTACAGGGAGGCCTACGACATGTATGCTTGCAATGGTATCTTATTCAACCACGAAAGCCCCATACGAGGCGAAACGTTTGTTACCCGAAAAATCACCCGAGCCGCTTCAAGAATTGCCCTTGGTCTGCAGCAAAAACTCTATTTAGGAAACCTTAACTCCAAGCGAGATTGGGGTCATGCAAAGGATTATGTAGAAGCGATGTACTTGATTTTGCAACAAGAAAAACCCGAGGATTTTGTGATTGCTACCGGCCAAACTACCGAGATACGAGAATTTGTTAAAATGGCCTTTGGTTATGTTGGTGTTGTGTTGGGTTTTAAAGGAGAGGGAGTAGATGAAGTGGGTTTTGTTGAGCAGATAGATCAGGAAAGATTTGAAAAAGCAACAGGTAAGAACAACACCCTTCAAATCGGACAGGAAGTTGTTTTTGTTGACCCAAGGTATTTCCGTCCAACAGAAGTGGATTTATTAATTGGTGATCCAACAAAATCCCAAGAAAAACTGGGTTGGAAACCAAAATATGATTTACCAGCTTTGGTTGAAGACATGATGAGCTCAGACATTAAACTCATGAAGAAGCAAGACCACCTCAAAGAGGGTGGCTTTGAAACTAAAAACTATTTCGAATAACATTGGAAAAAGAAGCCAAAATATACGTAGCAGGACACCGCGGAATGGTGGGCAGTGCCATTGTTCGCGAGCTACAAAACAAGGGTTATCACAACATTGTTACAAAAACATCTAAAGAACTCGATCTCAGAAGTCAAGATGCGGTTCGTTCGTTTTATGAAACAGAGAAACCCCAATATGTTTTTGTTGCTGCAGCAAAGGTTGGTGGTATTCATGCCAACAATATATATAGGGCTGAGTTTCTCTACGATAATTTAATGATTCAAAACAACTTGATTCACTTTGCTTATGAGAGCGGAGTGAAGAAGTTGTTGTTTTTAGGAAGTAGTTGTATTTATCCCAAATTGGCGGAACAACCACTTAAGGAAGACTATTTACTAAGTGGATATTTAGAATCAACGAACGAACCCTATGCCATAGCGAAGATTACTGGGATAAAAATGTGTGAGGCATACCGAGATCAATACGGCTGTAACTTTATTTCCGCTATGCCCACAAACCTGTATGGCCCTAATGATTATTATCATCCAGAAAACTCTCATGTATTGCCCGCTTTGATACGTAAATTTCACGAAGCGAAAGTGTCTTCCAAAGAGGAGGTTGAAGTATGGGGTGATGGTACACCTATGCGTGAGTTTTTATATGCAGATGACCTCGCAAATGCCTTGGTTTACTTAATGGAAAACTACAATGAAAAGCAGTTTGTGAATGTCGGGTATGGAAGCGATGTTACCATCAAAGAACTAGCGGAAACCGTGGCTAAGGTGGTTGGTTTTGATGGCGGAATGAAATACGACAGTAGCAAACCAAATGGAACCCCTAGGAAGTTGATGGATTCTTCTCGTTTGTTTAGCGCTGGTTGGAAGCCAAAGACTAACCTAGAAGAGGGTATCCGTCTAGCGTATCAGGATTTTCTTAATCGATATACATAAAAAAAGCGGCTCAAATAGAACCGCTTTTTATAATTTCAAGATTGTATTTTACCTCAAAACATCACGTGAAATAACCACGCGCTGTACCTCAGAGGTTCCTTCATAAATTTGGGTGATTTTCGCGTCGCGCATCATACGTTCCACGTGGTACTCTTTAACATAACCGTATCCACCGTGAATTTGAATGGCTTCTACGGTTGTTTTCATTGCAACTTCTGAGGCGTATAACTTAGCCATCGCACTTGCGCGATCGTAGTTCTGTCCGTTGTCTTTCAACCACGCTGCTTTTAAACACAACATACGAGCAGCTTCAATTTCAGTAGCCATATCAGCTAACTTAAAGGCGATTGCCTGATGTTTCATGATTTCCTTACCAAATGCCTTTCGCTCCTTTGAGTATTGAAGGGATAGTTCGTATGCACCACTTGCAATTCCTAGTGCTTGAGCTGCAATACCAATACGACCACCACTCAACACTTTCATCGCAAACTTGAACCCAAATCCATCTTCTCCGATGCGGTTTTCTTTGGGAACTTTAACATCTTGGAACATGATACTATGTGTATCACTTCCACGAATTCCTAATTTATCTTCTTTTTTACCGACCGTAACACCATCCCAGGTTTTTTCTACGATAAAGGCATTGATTCCTTTATGACCTTTTTCGATATCGGTTTGTGCAATGACCAAGTAGTAGCTCGCGCTATTACCATTGGTAATCCAGTTTTTGGTTCCGTTTAGAATGTAGTGATCACCGTTATCGATGGCGGTTGTTTTCTGACTTGTAGCATCACTACCGGCTTCCGGCTCTGATAAACAGAAAGCACCGATGGCTTGGTTACTAGCCAAGGGGCGTAGGTATTTTTCTTTCTGATCTTCCGTTCCATATGTTTCTAAACCCCAACAAACCAACGAGTTGTTCACACTCATACAAACCGAGGCAGAAGCATCGATTTTGGAGATTTCTTCCATAGCGAGAACGTATGACATGGAATCCATTCCACCTCCGCCGTACTTTGGGTCAACCATCATCGACATGAATCCTAATTCACCCATTTTTTTGATTTCTTCAGCAGGAAATCTTTGTTGGTTGTCGCGCTCAATTACGCCAGGAAGAAGTTCGGTTTGTGCAAAATCTCGTGCCGCCTGTTGTACGGCCAAGTGCTCCTCTGTCAATTCGAAATTCATAACGGTACTGCAAAAATAACGCTTATTGTTTTACAATGCCCATTTAAAAAAGGCACTTATCGAATCTGAACAACAAAACAGAGATCGCCTTGTTATATTTGTAAGCATAATTATGGCGAATATTACGTTCAAATTTGAAGAAAAAAACAAGAAAGAGATAAGTGCAGAAATCTTTCCTGGTGAGAGCATATTAGAGGTTGCATTGGATAGTGATGTGCATTTAAATCACAACTGTGGTGCGGTATGTGGTTGCAGTACGTGCCATATCTATATTGAAGATGGCGAAGACTTCATCCCCGAAATGAGTGACCGCGAAGAAGAATATGTTGACCGTGCGAGAAACCCGAGATACAATAGCCGTTTGGCATGTCAGTGTAAACTAGAAAAACAAGGCACTGACTTAATAGTAACTATACCGGATCAAAGCGGTATCATTGGCCATTAGTGTTTCGAAAAGAACCAAAACAATTTAAACATGGAATTACCAATACACTGGAGTGATCACGAAGATGTAGCCATGAAGCTATACGAGCGTTTCGGAGATGAGTTTGGCGAAAATAAAATTTATCGCATTCGTTTTACAGACTTAGTAGAATGGGTTTTAGAAATCCCCGAATTTGTGGACAGTAGAGAAGATTGTAATGAAGGTCATCTTGAAATGATTCAGGCTCAATGGGTTTACGAATGGCGGGATAATCAGTAAGCTTTCAATAATTCTGTAAGCCGCTGTCGTGATAAGGGAAAATTCCCTAATATTAACGTTCTTGCACGATAGAAATGTTCAGGTCTTTAAAAGTCTTATTTTTTATCATGGCTATCCTCTCTTTGGGTGGTCTCTTTGGCCAGTCTGAGGAATTTGAGCCTTGTGGTCACCGACACGTTATCGAAGACTTAGAAAGTCGTTTTCCAGGTTATAAAAAGGAATACGACAAAATGTATCAGGATATCATTCGGATGTCTAAATCAAAAACCACCAGCATCAACAAAAGAAAGCGTCGAATTAAAGATACAGTTTACACGTATGACACTACGATTGTCATACCGGTTGTATTCCACATATTGTATTCTAACACTTACGAGAATGTAGAGGATAGCCTATTGGTAAATCAAATAGAGGTTCTAAACCAAGATTTTCAAAGACAAAACCCAGATACAGCGAACACCCGTTCTTTTTTTAAGTCTAGGGCGGGAAGTATGAAGGTTAAGTTTGTGTTGGCCGATACGGATCCGAATGGAAACCCAACCAATGGAATAAATCGGGTACCCACTTCGGTTACTAGCTGGGGTACATCTAATGGTGTTAACAACAATATGAAATACACCGCCAGAGGGGGTGTGAATTCATGGGACCCTGATAAATACATCAATGTTTGGGTGTGTGATATGACTTATGGTGGTACGGAAAGGGTTCTTGGTTTTGCGTATCCACCCAATAGCCACCCCTTTTGGACTATTAGCTCCCTCAAAGCGGAACAAGGTGTGGTTATACACTACAAGTGTATTGGAAGGAATAATCGCAGAGCTACAACAAATTTGCTTCGTTCCTCAAATATGGGACGGGTAGCGACGCATGAGTTTGGTCATTATTTTGGTTTGAGACACATTTGGGCTGACGATCAAAACCTTGCGAATCGTTGTTTTTACGATGATTACATAGACGACACACCAAAGCAGGGGACTGGGTCTAATTTTAGTTGTTACCCTCAACGTAATACTTGCACAGAGGCGAATGATTTGCCTGATATGATTGAAAATTACATGGATTATAGTACCCATCCATGTCAAAATATGTTCACTGAACAACAAGCACGCGCAATGCAGTCTACACTCGAAACCTACAGGTCGAGTATAGCAACATACGAGATCACAACTACAACGAAAATCATTGATACGGTGGAGTACGATGAAATGTTGGTTTTTTACCGCTCTGATAAATCACAGATCATTGTGGAGGTCGTGGATAAAGAGCTAGACGCAACACTGAGTTTTGATTTATTCAATATAGTGGGACAAAAAATGATGGAAACGGTGACCATTGAAAAAAATGAAACCATCATACCAGCATCGAAGTTTTCACAGGCGCAGTATATCGCGGTTTTACGAACCGGTGATGGCGATCTGGTAAAAGTGCAGCGCCTAATTGTTGATTAAGACAATCGGATTGACTCGCTAGCTTTCAGAAGCCGTTTTAGTTGTTCGTTTACTTGGATTTCAAGATTTCTAAATGAACTCTCGGTGATTTCACCGCGCTTTCGTGCATCCCACAAGACAGAGATTAGTCGAGAACAACGCATGAATGTTTTCTCAATTTCATAGATGTTGTCGATTTGGTTCTCTTGTTGGGGATGTTGGGTCCGGGCAATTGCGATAGCAGCGCGTATGATTTCCGAGCGAACCCTTGAGGACAAATCCATTTGACTTGCATTTTCACCTAGCTTCTGTGCAATGTGCTGAATGCTTTGATTGATCTGATTATTCAATTTCATATTCCAAAGATGTATTGGTTGTGATAGCTTAATCGTGTGCTATTCATTTATAAACGCTTATTACCATTTATAATCAATTAGGGGTTATATTTGCACTCTAATAGTTCTGATGATTTCACGCCGACTTGTACGGATAAAAACACTTCAAACGCTTTACGCTTTTAATCGAAGTGAAAACGGTATTGTAACTGATTACGAAACCTTATTGCAGGAAAAGTTCGATGCTGCTTACGACGCATACCTTTTTGTTTTAGATTTCCCTTATCACCTAAGAGAATTTGCCTTAGAAAAGCAGAATAGAGAGAAATCCAAATTCTATCCTAAGGATGAAAAAATAGACCATTACCGGTTGTTGAATGGCACGAAAATGGTTGAAGGTATTCACAACCAAGTAGTTGGTCATGCCAACGAAGTTTTTGATTGGTCTTCCCTTGAATTACGTTTTGACCAATGGTTAAGAGACATCAAAGAATGGGACTTTGTAAGGGATTATGGGATCTTTTTTGAACCCAATCACGATCAACAGAAGGAATTCCTAGAAAGTTTATATTTCGCCTTATTGGATACGCATGAAACGTTTAATGAGGCTATTGAGGAAGTATATCCCTATTGGTTTGATGACTATTTATTCACTTCAAAAGACATTGTTAAAACGATAAGCCTTTCCGAAAACTTAGAGTCTTTGAACCTTAAAAAAAGAACCACTTCCAAGTCGGAAGAGGCTATATGGGCAAAGGGTATGCTTAGAAATACCATTGAGAATAGTGATGAGTATAATGGTTTAATAGCAAAAGTGGCTAGTAATTGGGACCCAGCTCGTATTGCGGTGATGGACTTGTTGATTATCAAATTGGCTATTTCGGAGTTTTTGAATTGCCCAGAAATACCTTTGAGGGTAACCATTAATGAGTACCTAGAAATCACGAAAAGTTATAGCACTCCGAGTAGCTCAAAATTCGTAAATGGGATTTTAGACAAACTAAGACTTGATCTTGAGTCTAGAGGTGAAATCCAAAAAACAGGTAGGGGTTTAAAGTAAAACCGATAATTTTGTTGATTATGATATCTAGATGGTGGTATTTGTCCCTTTTTGTATTGGTTTTAGGCGCTTGTACGCCAAACAATCAAGATTTTACAACAGAGGACATCATAAAATCAAACCCAGAAGAACGAGATCCCAACGCACCTAAAGGTTCTATTACTTTTGAGGATACTGCGGCAGATTTTGGGAATATTGTAGATGGAGCCAAAATAGAGCACATTTTTGCGTTTAAAAACACAGGAAAAGGGCCAGTGAGTATTGCTAGAGTGCGAGCATCTTGTGGTTGTACCACACCCTCTTGGACCCAAGAAGTGATTCCAGCCGGTGGAGAAGGGAAAATTGTAGCCGTCTTTAATTCTTCAGGTAGAGGTGGACCCGATAATCCATTGGTGGAAAAACACATCGACGTACAGTTTGAAAATGCAGAAAGAAATCAATTTAGATTGATGTTTAGAAGCCATATCTTAAAAAAATAATTATGTATACAACTTCCATATTACAAGCAGCTCCTGGTGGAGCAGGATCAATGGTACCATTCCTTTTGGTGATGGTGGTATTTTTTGTGTTTATGATCCTTCCTCAAATGCGTCGCCAAAAAAAGACTAAGAGTTTTATTGCGGATCTTAAAAAAGGTGATCACGTCGTAACAACAGGTGGTGTTCATGCCAAAATATCTCAAATTCAGGATACTTACTTGATATTAGACCTCGAAGAAGGAAAGATGAAGGTGGACAAGTCGGGTGTGAGCATGGAAAGCACAAGGGCAGCTTATCCATCTGCTACAGACAAGAAATAGCACAGATGCTAAAAGTGGGTATTACCGGCGGCATAGGTAGTGGAAAAACTACCGTATGCGAGATTTTTTCGTCGTTTGGAATACCTGTTTTTAATGCGGATGCTGAAACCAAGCAACTGTATACCAATTCTACAGAGCTTCGACAACAACTTGTTGTCACTTTTGGCGAAGACGTTTTTTTGACGTCGGGAGCCATTAACAAAGCATTTTTATCTGAAAAACTGAAGTTTGATGAAGGGCGTAAAGCCTTAAACGATACTGTACACCCTTTTGTTTTTGAACGATTTAAACAATGGTCAGATGAGCAAAAAAGTCCTTATGTGATCAAGGAAGCGGCAATTTTGTTTGAAAGTGGTGCAGACAAAACCGTGAATAAGTCGATTCTCGTTACAGCTCCGATGGATATTAGAATTGACAGGGTGAAAAGCAGAGATGCTCGAACATCTGAAGAAATTCAATCCATCATAGCAAGTCAATGGACCGATTTTCGTTTAATGGAATTGGTAGATTTTATTGTGGTTAATGATGGCAAGCATTCCTTGATTGAGCAAGTACGGGCTTTACACGCCAAGCTCATTCATCAGGCTACTCATTTTTAGCTGAAGGACACTAGCTGAAGATTTTGCTTTATCTGCAAAGTCTTCACCATTTCCAGCATATATAATACCCCTACTACTATTCACCAGTAAACCAATTTCTTTGGTTCCCGCAGCATAACTAATATCCTCAAGACTGCCGCCTTGTGCGCCCACACCAGGTACTAAGAGAAAGTGTTCAGGGATGATATTTCTAATTTCTTGAACTTTCTCTGCACGCGTTGCTCCAACTACAAACATTAACTGGTCTGGGTTGCCCCATTTGCTTACGGTTTCTAGTACGCGTTCATATAGCGCTTTGTCCTTGTCGGTGATGGTAGTTTGAAAATCTTTATGCCCAGGGTTGCTTGTAAGGGCTAAACAGATGATTGTTTTGTTCTTGAATTCTAAAAATGGGCGAAGCGAATCTTCTCCCATGTAAGGCGATACGGTAATTGCATCGAAGTTCATCTGTTCAAAAAACGCACGGGCGTACATCGTGCTGGTGTTACCAATATCACCACGCTTTGCATCTGCAATGTTGAATGTGTTTTCTGGCAGATAAGAGAGGGTTTCTTCCATCCAGTTCCAACCAGCAGCACCGTACTGTTCGTAAAATGCGGTATTGATTTTATAGGCAACCGATAATTTCTCGGTTGCTTTTACAATAGCGTGATTAAACGACAACAGGCCTTTGCCTGATTTTTCTAAATGAATAGGTAGTTTTCCTATTTCACTATCCAAACCAGTACATAAAAAGCTACGTTTGGACTTGATTTCTTTTATAATGTCAGCTTTCTTCAACCTATTGGCAAAGTAACTAAAACCCTGCCTTTTTTCGGTACATTTGTTTTATGCGCAAAATTGTTTGGATTATTCTTTTGTGTTTAGGGCTTATGCGCACAGGAAACACTCAGTTTCTTCAACTTGGAGAAGGTACATATAGCGGTACAATTGGAGGTCCATTGGTAGCAAGAAGTACAACAGATTCTCATCAATCTAAATTTGCATATATCTTTCCGGCGGGTGAATTAGGAAACCTAAGAAATGGAGACTCCATACAATCTTTAGAGTTTTACCGCCCGGATGGCGGAACGTTTTCGGCTAATTGTTCACTGCGTATTTGGATCATGAACATCGCACAATCAGACTGGGGAAACACTCCTATTTCTTTTTCTTATTGGACAAACCAAGCTAAAGAAATTTACCATAATCATCCGCAAACTGACATTGGTCCAGATGAATCATTTTATAAACTTCCTTTTAAGAAGCCTTATGTCTTTGATTCCGTGAATGGTGACAACTTAGCTTTGTTGGTCTATTTTGAACAGTTTGACACACTAAAAGGATCTTTTAATTTTTATTTTGAAGGAAGTAATACCATCGGGGGATATTATGACCCACAGGTTCAATATTCATATGGAAAAGTAGCTGCAGATTCCTTACCAACCAGTACACAATATCATCCCACTATTCGCTTTAATTACCCTAGAGAGGACCATGACCTGATGGTTCAAAAAGTATATACCTTAGGAAAGCTACCAGTGCCTCTAGGCAATCCAGATAGTGTAAAAGTATTATTGCGAAACGTTGGAAAAAAAGATATTTCAAATCACACATGTTACACCTTCACTGAAGGCGCAAATACCTTGAGGGATAGTTTTATTGTGGGGTTGAAATTAGGAGAAACGGGTTTTTTCAATGTGCCATCTCTTAATCCCCAAAACAAAGGTCAAGACACCATTTACGTTGTATCCGCAGATAAGAACCAAGGAAACGACACGGGTTATTCCGTTCGTTTAGCGAATGAGAATATATACAGTTATCGAGATATTACTCAATCTCCCGCGGCTGGTGGAATAGGGTTTAACGGCAGTCAAGGAGATTTTGTTGCTCGATTTTTAAGTAACAAACCTAAAAACTTAAATCAGATTTCCGTGGCTTTTGCGGCGTCTGGTCGTTTATTTAAGCTTGGTATATGGGAGCACGATTCTTCTCGAAGCATGCCCGGTAAGTTGATTTGGGATAGTGATTCGTTATATAGTAAAGCGGGAACGTACATTTTTGACTTACCAAGTCCGGTTCGAGTGAACGGGTCGTTTTACGTTGGAGTAAGGCAACTAGATTTGAACAACGTTTCTTTTGGTTTTCAATACGAAAGACCTGTTAGGCCGAAAACATTCTTTTATACTGTACCCTTGGGGGATACAAACTGGGTAGATTTTTATCCCAATGCTCCATATAAGTTTATCATAGAACCTCGTTTACAGGCAGATTATGATTTTACAGTTCTCACAGCTTCGGTTCCAAAAGACACCTTTGATGTTTATGATAAAGACACGGTTGCTCCGACTGTAACCATAGCAAATATCGGAGTGGAGTCCCCGTTTGACAGCTTTGAGCTTAGGTGTATTATTAGAGGTTTGAGCCAAACACATTACGATGAGTCTGTTTATGATACATTGAGTTCTGGGCTAAAAAGAACGTACAAGTTACCGAAGCAATTTATCCCAAAAGAATATGGGGAACACACTATGCAGGTTATTGTAAGTTATTCCAAGGACCAAGTGAGAGATAACGACACGTTTATTACTACCTTTTATGTCGGTGCCACTAGGGATGCCATGACCTTTAACATGTTTCCCAGCGGTAATAAAACATATGTATGTAGGATAGACACCATACAAACAATTTCAACCATCATGAATATTGGTTTCGATCAGTCACCGAAATTTCCAATTTATCATGAAATCTGGATGAATGGAAACTTGCAGTTTAAGGATTCTCAATTCTTGCAACTAGACGGTTTTAACTCTCAAATACTCGTTTGGCCCACATATAAGTGTAACGATACGGGAAGGATGAAGCTTTTGGTTTACACTAGGCTTCCGTCAGACAGGTACCCTCAAAACGACACACAGGTGATGAATGGTGTTGTTTATAAAAGAATTGACTTTGCGGCCGATACTATTTTAAGTCCCTCAAAAGAACCTTATGACCTTGGTGATGAGGTATCATTTACTGGAAGAGTATATAATGAAGGGGTGCTAAGTATAGACACAGCAAGGGTCTTCATGCAAGCGTTTGATATGAATGGGAACAAGGTGTACGAGTCGGTGGTGAACCGAAGGGTAGATGGGCGATTCTCACAGTTAGTTAAAATGTCGACACAATTTAAACCAACTAAACAAGGCCCTTATTCGGTTTTGTTGTTCAATCCAGATACCTTGGATATTTATCCTGAAAACGACACCCTACAATCTTTCTTTTTTGTGGGTAGGCCGACAGATTTTTATGTTGATTCGATAGGGCTTCCTACAAAAACCAGCACTACCAGTGACCCATTAAACATTAACGCCAGGGTGGGTAACAAGGGTTACGACTCTTTAGAAGTAAATGGAAAAATCAGAGCTATTATCAAGCGCATGGGAACCGTTTGGTATGATGAGGAAGAGGACATTCGTTTATTACCAGAAGAAGAAAAAAACTTCACCTTTACCAAGACATTTAAACCTTTGTTTACCGGAAGGTATGAAGTCACTCTTCTTGTTGATCAAGGCTTTGATATAAACTCCAGCAACGATACGCTTACCCAATATTTAGATGTTGAAATTGGTAAAGACGCCCTGATTGTATCTGTTTCTCAACCATCAAACAATCAGCAATACTACATTAACGATAACATTGACACGATTGATGTTTTGATTTCAAATCAAGGGATTGATACATTGAAGAATATCAAGATCACCGCTACACTTGGCTTTGAGAAGGCCATTTATTACCAGAAGGATAGTTTATTTCATTTAGGCCCGAGTGATTCTGTGAACTGGAGGCTTCCTGCAAATATCGTATTCGGGGTACGAGGAAAGGGTGATTTTCGTGTCATCATTGATGCAAAGGAAGATCAAAATCAATCGAACGATACCTTTTATTCTAAATATGTGGTGAGGTCCAGAAGAGACTGGGCGATCCTATCAATAGATACGCCTTCTATCAAAGAAAACCATTTTACTGGGCAGAAATATTATCCTGCTTTACGCATTGGAAACAAGGGTCAAGACTCTTCAACTTTCTCCGGTAAGATTAAACTTACCATCACCAAAGAAGGTCAGGATTGGTATGAAGAGACCATTCCATACCCAGTTCTATTACCCGATAGTCAAACGATTTCTCAGGCTACGCAAGTCGTTTATTTCCAAGAAGCGGGTATTTATGAGTTGCTGGCTTACTCTTTAGACAACAAGGATGAAAACCCACTAAACGATACTATCAGACATACCTACAACATAAGGCAGAATGGTTTCATTCAGATTAAAACCGACGCAATGCAGGTGTATCCAAACCCAGCGAAGGACCATGTGTTAATTAGAATGAATAGAATCCCTCAGAAGGTTTCCTTGGTAAATTCAACGGGTGCCGATTTTGATCTTTCATTTAAACCAACAGATGATGGTTTTTATGTGAATTTGCCGTCTAAGTTGTCGGGAGGTGTTTATTATTTAAAGGTTAAATTGGGAAATGAGGCTTATCAAAGCCAGTTGATTATACTTCCTTAGTATTTGAACATGAATAAGGTTGTTTTATTATTTATTTCAGTATTTTTCTTTGTATCCTGTGGCTCAATTAAGCCAGAACCTCCAGAGAGAAGAGGGCTAACAAAACCTGTTGACCCTATACCTGTAGTTTCTTCAACGATAGACATCCCCATAGAAATAGATCTTCAACCTGTCGTAGATATGGCGGAGTCTATGGTTGATCCTATTGTAGAAGGTAAGAATCTTCCATGTCAGGGGCTGCGCTACCGTTACAAATTACAGCGAGAGAGTTTTGCATTAAGTGGCAAAGGTGGTAATGAATTGAACTTCCGAATGAAATTCAAATATGCTGTGAAGGGAGAGTATTGTGCGGTTTGTTTTGCTAACCATTGCGCTGTCCCAACGGTTGGTTTGAGTGTTGGTTACAAAGAACCCATGAAAAGAGGGCAGGTGGGTATCAAAACAAATATTTCGGTTCAGAGCAATTACCGTTTAAAGACCAACTCAAAAATCACAGAAATTAAAGCGATTGACCCCATCAAAGAGGTTTTTGGAATGGATGTTACCGAGACCATCATCAAAAAAGTAAAACCGTATCTCAACGAAGGGATGTACTATTTAGATGAGGAAATAGGAAAAGTTAATCTTAAAACCTACATACAGCCTTTTTATGACGAAATGCAAGGGGATATAGATTTGGGTTTGTTAGGTCACCTTAACCTAATGCCGGATGAACTATCCCTGAGTCGTTTAACATTTGAAGGACGTTATTTGCGTTTTTCTGTTGGGGTTAAAGCAACACCAACCATCAAATATACACCGTGGGAGATTGCGCAAAAACCATTGCCGCCACTTAGTCGCTACAACTCAAGAGATGGCTTTAACGCTTATACAGACTTGAGGTTGGATTACGATTCTTTATCTGGGAGTATCACCCAGTCATTGGTTGGAGAAAAGTTTGAAGCGGGAAAAAACTATATTCTTGTTGATCAATTGAATCTATTTCCAATTGAAGATAGAATAGGAATTGATGTGTCTTTTTCTGGAAGCAAACAAGGTCGGCTGTATTTCACGGCTATTCCAATATTTGACACCGCAACACAACGTATAAAAATGGTGGATTTGAAATATGATTTATCTACAAAAAATGTATTACTAAGGTCTGCTAAATGGTTATTAAGTGAAACGATCCGTAAAAAAATGGAAAAGTCCATGAATGTGGATGTCACTTCTTATTTGAACGAAGCTAAAGCAGAGATGAACCAAGGTTTAAACGGACCCATTAATGAGTATGTTCGTTTAAGTGGAAAAATGGAAGAGTTGAAAGTTACCGCCTTTCAGATGCGCCCGGAAGAGTTGTTTATGCGTCTTTATCTAAAGGGAAGTTTAAAAGTGTTGCTCACTAAAAACAACAAAGGCGGCTAGTAGGCCGCCTTTGAAGAAAGAATTCAATTTAAATTATCCAACCTTCACAATAAGGTCTGCTACACGCGCACTGTAACCGGTTTCGTTATCATACCAACCAACTACTTTCGCTGTGTTTCCAATAACCTGTGTCAACTTGGAGTCGAAAATACAACTATGAGGGTTTCCAACGATATCGATACTTACGATGGGGTCCTCAGTATATTCCATGATTCCTTTTAAAGAAGAATCAGCGGCAGACTTCATCGCAGCGTTGATTTCTTCAGCCGTTGCTGGCTTTTTCAAGTTAACCGTAAAGTCAGTTACAGAACCATCTGGAATAGGAACACGCATTGCATTACCATTAAGCTTTCCTGCGAGGTGAGGCATAACTAAACCAACTGCTTTTGCAGCACCTGTGCTTGTTGGTACAATGCTATATGCAGCTGCACGAGCACGTCTTAGGTCACTATGTGGTGAATCTTGTAAGCGCTGGTCAGCAGTGTAAGCATGGATAGTGGTCATGAAACCTTGCTCAATTCCAAATGTCTCATCTAACACTTTTACCATAGGAGCTAAACAGTTTGTGGTACAAGAAGCATTAGACATAACTTTTTCAGAACCGTCTAAAATATCATCGTTAACTCCTAAAACCACGGTCTTCAAATCTCCTTTCGCAGGAGCAGAAATTACCACCTTTTTAGCACCAGCCTCAAGATGCATTCCTGCTTTCTCGTCAGAAGTGAAGATACCCGTACTTTCAAGGACAACGTCAACACCTAAGTCTCCCCATGGAAGAGCTTTAGGGTCGCGCTCAGCATAAATACGAATTGGACTACCATCAATAATGATATGGTTTTCATCGTGCTCAACTGTACCAGGAAACTTACCGTGTACTGAGTCGTATTTGAGTAAGTGTGCAAGGGTTGCGTTATCCGTTAAATCATTGATAGCAACGATTTCAACTTCAGGCTTTGCCAACAAAAACTTGAAGGCGTGGCGCCCGATACGACCAAATCCGTTAATAGCTACTTTCATTTCTTCTAAAACGTGTTTTTTATTTTGTCACAAAAATACATCAATTATTTAACCCCTAGGTTTTAAGGGGCGAATTTCTAGGTTTACATTGTGGAAGTTTGCCGATGTTTTTAATGCAAACATAATCTGAGATGCCACATCTTGTGGCATGAGCATATTATCATGTGCTTTGATGTTTTCTGAATTTCTGAAGAAATCCGTTTTAACCGATCCAGGGTAAACACAAGTAACTTTAACTCCAAAGTCCCTTACTTCTTTGTAAAGCGCATCGCTAAAACCCCTAACCGCAAACTTTGTAGCACAGTAAGCCGAAACCTGCTGATAACCTTCTAAACCTGCAATGGATGATAGGTTTACAATGTGTGCTTCACCACTTTTTTTCATGGAAGGTAGAGCCATTCTTGTGCAGTAATAAAGTCCATTTACATTGGTATTAAACATTTGGTGCCACTGTTCCATTGGTAATTCTTCACAATGCCCAAAATAGCCAAGTCCGGCATTGTTAATCAACACATCAATTTGACCGTGTTTTTCTAGAATTTGATTGAAGGTGTTTTCTACTTGCTCATAATCTTGAACATCTGCGTGTAAGCAGTTGTAATTATCATGCTTTATACTGCAACCACTTCTACAAACCCCATAAACAATTGCTCCTTCTTCCAACAATTGCTCTACACAATGCAATCCAATTCCTTTGTTTGCTCCCGTAACAACGGCGATTTTATTTGTTAAGTTCATGATTTATAATGTTTGATATTCCTTGTTCTGGGTTGTTCCAATCAAATGGCAATTCCGTGCTGCGGTGATGGTTTTTTTTGATTCCATAACCATATGTTTTATCGTAGTAAACCAATACCGTTTCGAGCCAATCTTTTCTTCTGTCTTGTTCCAATGATTCTATGGCAAATTGAGCATGTTGACCACCTAGTTTCCGTTTAAGAATATTGGTTTTTTCAATCAGTAAAGGTTTCTCAAAGTATCCATATTCCTTTAACAATCGTTCTACGCGAGTGTTTGTGTCGATGTTGAGTTTTAAAATCGGTGCCTCTGTCATTTGATCCCAAAAAGGGTTGGGTATGTAACAGGTTCCAATTAGATGACTTTCATTTTCGAGCCAAATGACTCTTTGACTGTCAAATATTTGGAGCTCAAGTGCAAGCGAGTTCTCAAAAGCCTCGCTACTTGGTTGTGGCTTTTGACCCAAACCACCAAACGCACTTCCTTTGTGATTTGCCAGACCTTCTAAGTCGATGACTTGAACGCCTTTTTCTTTCATGTTGAGTAAAATCTCTGTTTTACCAGATCCAGTAGCACCACCCATAATGCGGAGCTTATATTTTTTCTCAAATGAAGACAATACCCAAGTTCTGAAAGATTTGTAACCACCATTAAGTATGTGAGTTTTGTGTCCAGCCCAAGAAAAAATAGAAGAAGAAATACCACTTCTTAACCCACCTCTCCAACAGTAGAACAAGATCTTTTTTTGAAAATCACAGGACTGTTCAAAGATGTGAAGCAGTTCATCCATCCTTGGACCAACCAATTGTAGGCCGAGATGAACAGCCGAAGCACGACCTTTTTGCTTGTATTCTGTACCCACTAAGTGTCGATCTTCATCGTTTAGTAGTGGGATGTTTATGGCACCAGGAAGGTGCGCTTTTTGGTATTCTTTAGGGCTTCTAACGTCAATCACAGACCAATCCTCGGGTTTTTCAAGGACGGTTTCAATATTTATGATCTGTGGAGTCATGTTTTATTAAACATGCTCTAGAACAGAGCGGTAGGCCAAAACTGAATTGCCAAACTTTTCCAGTGTTTTAGCTTGCAATGCAGGCCCGTATTGTGAACGATAACGTTCAAGAGTTTCGTGGTTTTTGCAGGTGTATTGAATAGCATAGTTTACACCCATATCATCAGAATCATTGGTAAGTAATCTGAGCATTTTATACTCAATAAAACAACCGGTCTCCATCACCTCAGGTAGATGGGTTTCCTTCATCCATTTTAGCCACTCTTCAGCCAGTCCTTTCTCCATGCTGCAGGTGACGTTATAAATGATCATAGTTCTGTGATGCGGATGTTATAATCCTCCATGATGAGGTTGGCCAAAAGGTTTTTACAAGCGGTATTTGCGTCTGCTTCAGCTTGAGCTTTATCGTTAGCCTCAAATTCCATGGTGATGAAACGGCCGACGCGCACCTCTTTAACTTGGTTTAAGCCAATTCTTGGCATGCTTTGAGTTACGGCTTTACCTTGTGGGTCAAGTAAGCCTTTTTTAGGAAGAATTTCTATTTCTGCGAGGAATTTCACAAAGCAAAAATACTGATAAATCAGGGAGGGGAATTAACTTAGCCAAAAATTATGCAGAATAATAGAGTCATCCTTTGTTTGAGCGCAGTTTTGGTTGTCTTTTCAGCTTGTTCAAACCCTAGTGAACAAACACCAAAAGAGGAGGAACAACCACAAACAATCGAGGGTTTTGTAGCGGCGGATGAAAACTTTGTGTTAACGCCTAAAAAAAGACAGGAAATGAAAGTTCTAGGTCGTCATTATAAAGCCAAACCAGAAGAGTTAAAAACACTTATTATTGGCACTGCTCGAGAGGTTAACGACATCATACTAGATAAAAAATGCATCATCAACGGACCCATTATGGCGGTTTATCAACAACTTCCTAAAGAGGGTGTGATTCAGGATATTTTTGTTGGTATTCCCATAAATAAAACCATATCTCAATCGAACTACGAAACCATGCGTATCCCCAAAGGCAAGTTTCACAAAGCTAAAACCAATGCATCAATCGGTGAGTCTTCTAATCTTTGGGAGCAAGTATCTAAGAGGGTAAAGGCAGATGGATTTAAGTTAGAACCACCCTACATTGAATACCCATCTGATACCCGAAACGCAGAAATGACCACCGTCGTAACCCAGGCCAACTTGCTTTTGCCCTATATAAAATGAGTATTGTTCCTCCATATCTAAAACCAGGAGATTCGGTAGCATTGATTGCCCCTTCTCGATTTATGGATATGCAAAAATTAAAGTCTTTTGAAGAATGGGTGAATAACCATGGATGGAAGTTGGTTGTTTCACTAAATTTAGGATTACAAGACGGGCAGCTTGGAGGAAACGACGATCAAAGATTAAACGATATTAAATGGGCACTTGAAAATCCCAATGTAAAGGCTGTTTTTGCTGCTAGGGGTGGTTACGGATTGATTCGATTATATTCCAAACTGCAAGAATTAGAGTTTTCAAAACACCCCAAATGGTGGGTTGGTTTTTCTGATTTCACGGTCATGCATGCCCTCTTGTTTCAACAGGGTGTTTCTAGTCTTCACGCACCCATGGCTATGCAAATTGGGGCAAACGTTGAAAGCAATCAAAACTTCACTCAATTAGCACAAGTTCTAAAAGGTTCGAAGCACTGTTTGGGTTTTACCGAACGAAACACTTTTGTGAACAAGAAAGTAAAAATTTGGGGAGGAAACCTAAGCATGATTTATGCTTTGTTGGCCTCAGGTCATAAACCCGAAATAAATGGTTGCGTACTTTTCCTGGAAGAATTAGATGAGTATCTCTACCATTTTGACCGTATGATTAGCGCATTAGATGCAAATGGAATCTTTGAGAAAGTAACTGCTATCGCGATTGGATCTATCATTGACATGCACGATAATGAGGTGCCTTTTGGGAAGAATGCAAAACAAATGTTGATGGAGGTTTGCAGTAAATACAACAAACCCCTCATTTGGGGACTTAAGGTGGGTCATGATCTTAAAAATCAACCCTTGAAGTTAGGTTTTGATTGTATCTTTGAGGATTCAGAATTAATTCAGCGAGGAGCTTAGCGATTAACTTGATTTCTTCAAAAACATACATTGCGTTAACCAAGTTTGGTCTAGTAGGGGGGTTGTCATTTTTAGTGGACTTGGCTATTTACTATGCCCTCAGTCAATTCTTACCAACTTATGTGGCGAAAAGCACAGCTATCGTTTTGGCCACATTTTTGAATTATAGGTTAAATAAAGCATGGACATGGGGGCAAAAAGAAAAGAGTCGCACCCAATTTGCCCAGTATATAATGCTGTACGCAACGAGTGGAACGTTGAATGTCCTTTCTAACGAATTGTTCTTATATCTATTACCAAACGCCGATTTGGTATTAAACCTGGATTACCCAAAACAAGCCCTTCATCAGATATTATTTGCAGTAAAAGTTGACAAATTTTTTGCGGTTATCCTAGCCACCTTAGTGGGCATGTTTGTGAACTTTGCAGGACAGAAATTGTGGGTGTTTAAGGAAAAGCCCGAGGCGTAGGTGCTTTCCGTGGTTGATTCCTTAAGTTTGTATTAATAGTAGATAAAAAATTATGGCGTGTTCATCATGTGGAACTAAATCAGGAGGAAGTTGCTCACCCGCAGGGTGTAAAGGCAATGGCACCTGTGGAACAGATGGCTGCAACGCTTTAAACGTATACGATTGGTTCAATGATATGGACCTACCCGAGGGCCAAAAACCCTTCAATATTGTGGAAGTTCGATTCAAAGGAAGTAGAAAAGAATTCTTCCGCAACTACCAATATTTGGACTTATTCGTGGGTGACCACGTGGTGGTAGATAGCAGTATAGGTTACGATATTGGAACAGTATCGGCCACAGGGGAGATCGTTCGATTGCAGCTGAAGAAATATCGTGTCCGAGAAGACGACGATGAAATGAGACAAATTCAACGTGTTGCCAATGAGCGCGACTTGGAGAAATACGAGGAAGCAAATAGCCTTGAGGACGACATGCTTGAAAAAGCACGTACCATTGCTTTTGGTTTAAATCTGAAAATGAAAATATCGGATATTGAACTACAAAGTGATGGTCGAAAGGTGATTTTCTTCTACACCGCTGAGTCTCGGGTCGATTTTCGTGAATTGATTAAGAAATATGCAGAAGCATTTCGGGTAAAAATTGAAATGCGTCACATTAGCTATCGCGAGGAAGCATCTAGACTCGGAGGAACTGGTGTTTGTGGTCGTGAGTTGTGCTGCTCTACTTGGTTAACCGACTATAAACAGGTAAATACCGGTGCGGCTAGGGCACAGAACCTATCCATCAACATGGAAAAGCTTTCAGGTCAATGTGGAAGATTAAAGTGTTGTTTGAATTATGAATTAGATACCTACCTAGAAGCTACCGCAGCCTTCCCTAAAGCCAAAGTGGTAAAGCTGGATACCGTTTCGGGTATGGCTTATTCCAAGAAGACAGACATTCTAAAGCGACTAATGTGGTTTTCCTACGAAGACAACTCCGATTGGATACCTCTAGAAGTTGACAAGGTAAACGAGCTAATCGAAAAGAATAAAAGCGGTGAGCAAGTTGGAGCTTTGGCAGATATGGCCCCAGCGAATATTCTGCTAGCCAAAGTGGTTGAACAGGAAGGTGAAAACGATTTTGTTGATTCCGCTGACTTATTAAAGGACGATGAGTTTAAACATCTAGGCAAGAATAAAAAGCGGAAAGGCTCTTCAAATCAGAAGGGTAGAAGGAACAACAACAAACGCAGAGACCGAAACGATGGGCCCAGAACAGAAGGCCAGAAAAAAACTCAAAACAAAGAGTTTAAAGACAAACCCAAAAAGGAAGGGGACAATCAACCAAGAAACCAAAAAAATCGAGGTCCGCGTAAACCAAAAGGCAATGGACCAGGGTTTAAGCCTGTAGATAAAAAGGATTAAAAAAAGCGGCCAAGGTCGCTTTTTTGTTATCTCCGTCTTTTATGTTTTCTGTTTTTACGTTTAGACTTTCTTTCATCCATGAGTTCCTTCGCTTTTTCTTGTTGCTCTGAGGTTAGAACGGTCTTGAGGTTGTTTAGATGTTCCTCTCTTAGTTGTTTTCCTTTTTCGTGAATCGCTTGTAATTCTAAACGATGTGCTTCTTGTTTTTGGAAGAAGGCTAGATTCTCTGCTTTTACGTTAGCAACCTGTTCATCCGTAAGATTGAGGTTTTTCTTCATGCGGGACGTCATGATTTCAGCCCGTTCTTCAGGGGTCTTTTTCTCTCTTTTTGCTTCTGGTTGAGCAACAGCCGCGCTAATACTCAAACACGCGATGATAAATAATGTGTTTTTCATGTGTTGTTGTCTTTTTAATAAAGACGATACGAGAAGCTTAAAAAATGGGTTGGCTTGATTTAAATGCGACCAAACCACACCATATCCCGACGAAGAACAGGTTCTTTATCTGCTGAGGTACATACTCTTTTGCTTGTATAAATCCCTAAACTCAGGGTCTTTTAAATCCTTTATGAATACAATGGCTTCGCCCGTGCTTTTCATTTCTGGACCTAACTCTCGGTTAACATTTGGGAATTTATTAAAGCTAAATACAGGCTGTTTGATAGCCCAACCATCAGGTCTTTCTGAGATATCAAATTCTGTTACTTTTTTCTCTCCGAGCATTACTTTCATAGCCATATTCACATAAGGCACGTCGTATGCTTTACAAATAAATGGAACTGTTCTAGAAGCTCTTGGGTTAGCCTCAATTACGTATACCTTATCATCTTTGATGGCAAACTGTATGTTCAGCAACCCTTTAATATTTAAGGCTTCCGCTAGGCGCTTGGTGTATGTTTCTATCTGTTGAATTGCGTTTTCACTTAAGCTGAATGGTGGCAGCACGGCACTGGAATCGCCAGAATGAATTCCTGCTGGTTCGATGTGTTCCATAATACCGATAACGAGGGTGTTATCTCCGTCTGAAATACAATCCGATTCGGCTTCTTCGGCACGGTCAAGGAAATGGTCAATAAGCACTCGGTTACCCGGTAAGTTTCCAAGCAGTTTAACAACGGCTGTTTCTAATTCTTCGTCGTTAATGACAATGACCATTCCTTGTCCTCCAAGGACATAGCTTGGTCTAACCAATACTGGATAACCTACTTCATTCGCGATTTTAATGGCTTCGTCTGCATTTAAGGCTACTCCATATTTTGGATAAGGAATATCCAATTCCGCTAACAAATCACTAAAACGACCACGATCTTCGGCTACGTCCATATCATCAAAGGAGGTTCCAATGATCTTGATTCCCTTTTCATGAAGTTTTTCAGCCAGCTTTAATGCGGTTTGGCCTCCTAACTGAACAACCACACCTTCGGGTTTCTCATGCTCAATAAGTTCCCATAAATGCTCCCAGTAAACGGGTTCGAAATACAGTTTGTCTGCCATATCAAAATCGGTACTAACCGTTTCTGGGTTGCAGTTTAACATGATGGCTTCGTAACCGGCCTCTCTTGCTGATAAAATCCCGTGTACGCAACTGTAATCAAACTCAATACCTTGTCCAATACGGTTGGGACCACTTCCCAAAACAATGATTTTCTTTTTATTGGAAGAAGCACTTTCGGTCTCTTCCTCAAACGTTGAGTAATAATAGTTAGTGGGTGATGGAAACTCTGCGCTACAAGTATCCACCATTTTGTACACGCGGTTAATACCTACTTCTTTCCTTTTGTTGTAGATATCTTCTTCTTCGGTCATTCCACCCATCAACCAAGCGATTTGATAATCAGAGAAGCCTTTTTCTTTCGCGGTTCTCAGAAGATCGGTAGAAATGTTATCTATGTTATAACGGCGGATTTCGTTTTCGGTTTTTACGATGTCGTGGATTTGCTCTAGGAACCAACGATCAATTCCGGTCAATTTTTGTATTGATGTGATTGGAACTCCTAATGAAATTGCGTCGTGTACATGAAATAATCGATTCCAACTAGGATGCTCCATGCCGTGAACTAAATCTTCTAGGTTGCGAGAGCCTTTACCATCTGCTCCAATACCGTGTCTACCGATTTCTAGGCTTTGACATGCTTTTTGCAACGCTTCCTGAAAACTACGACCAATCGACATCACTTCACCCACACTCTTCATTTGTAAGCCAAGTGTTGTGTCAGAGCCTGGGAATTTATCAAAGTTCCAACGTGGGATTTTGACGATAACGTAATCAATGGCTGGCTCAAAAAAGGCACTTGTGGTTTTAGTTACTGGGTTTTTCAACTCGTCTAAATAATAACCTATGGCCAACTTTGCAGCAATTTTTGCGATAGGGTAACCCGTTGCCTTTGATGCTAGTGCAGAACTACGCGAAACCCTTGGGTTGATTTCAATCGCGATGATAGTTTCATCTTCGGGATTTACCGAAAACTGCACGTTACAACCACCCGCAAACACACCCATGGAACGCATCATTTTGAAGGCCATATCACGCATTTTTTGGAAGGTTGTATCGCTAAGAGTCATCGCTGGAGCAACGGTTATACTGTCTCCAGTGTGTACACCCATCGGATCAAAGTTTTCTATGGTACAGATTACCGCAATATCGTCTTTACTATCCCTCAAAAGCTCTAATTCGTATTCCTTCCAACCCAATACGGCTTTTTCAACCAATACCTCATGTACAGGGCTAGCTTCTAATCCGCGTATTAAAGCCTTGTCAAAATCTTCTTTTTTATGAACAAATGCACCCCCTGATCCACCTAGGGTATAACTCGGTCTGATCACCAATGGGAAGCCAATTTTTTGAGCAATTTCTTTACCCTCTAAATAGCTGTTTGCAATTTGACTAGGAGCAACACCAACACCTAATTCTACCATTAACTGACGGAACTTTTCACGGTCTTCCATCTTGTCAATGGCTTGAATGTTTACACCGATAATTCGGACATTGTATTTCTCAAAAATGCCTAGTTCATCTACCTCTTTGGCTAGATTCAAGGCGGTTTGACCACCCATGGTGGGTAAAACAGCATCTATGTTTTGCTCTTGAAGTATCCGCTCAATGCTTTGAGGATTTAAGGGTAAAAGATATACATGATCAGCGTTAATTTTATCCGTCATGATGGTCGCTGGATTACTATTAATCAGCGAAACTTCAATCCCTTCTTCCCTTAAACTTCTTGCTGCTTGTGACCCTGAGTAATCGAATTCGCATGCTTGACCAATAACAATAGGCCCGCTTCCGATAATAAGTACGTGTTTGATGCTGTTGTCCTTTGGCATATCCAAAAATTAGGCGAAGTTATGCCTAGGAAGTTGAATTTGCTCATTCTGTTGAAAAGTCTAGGACGTTTTATTTTAGATAGAGTAGGAAGAAGGAGAAATACTCCAAAAAAAACAAAATCCAATAAGACATGTAGAATCGTTTCAATGAAAGGGTTTGATTCAGTTTTACTTGGAATAAAAGCCCTCCGAAAACCAAAAGCGCAACAATATGGTATGCAACATAGGCTAATCCAAATCCGAAATAATATCCCCACCAAATCATAAAACCGTACCCAAGAGAAACCACGGTTGCTCCAAGTATAAAGGCAGTGGATTGACCAATTTTTACAGCAAGTGTTCCTATTTGATGGTTTTTATCGCCCTCCACATCTGGCAGATCTTTGAACCAAGCGATCCCTAAGCTAAATGCCGTGATAAATACCGTTAATGGTATCATCCATACTCCGTAACGGAAGAAAAAAACCAACTCTTGTGCGCTTTCCACACTTGGTGTTGTTTTGGTGAAATAGAATAGAAAATGTAGAGCAATACCGATATTTACCAAGGGGCCCCGTACCAAAGCGATGGCAGAAGCAGCCCAAAAATGGTAACGTTTGAAACGGATAGGTGGTGCAGAATAAGTCCAACCAAGGAGAGCAATTAATGCAATAAGACTACCGTAATAAGTGGATAAATAAAAGGCGACAGACAAGGAAGATATCAAACTGAGCAATACGATTTTTTTTGCATTAGCCGAGCTCAACTCACGGGTAACAAGAGGTAGGTTGGGTTTATTGATTTTGTCAATATCTACATCGTAAATTTGGTTTAATCCAGTGATAAAAAGATTACAAGCCAGGGCTACTAAAAGGCTTAGCGCACCAAATACCAAATCCGGAAGCATCAAATCTCTTCGGTAACTCAACCAAGCATACACAAATAAACAGCCAACACTAATACTACTGCCGACGATTGTATGCGGTCGAGAAAAACGCCAAAGTATGAGTAAATCTTTCATGTTAATTCTTCAAAGTTCGGGTAAAGTTTGCAACTTTGCTTTGATGGGTCTTATGGACTTTCCTTACACCCTGCACTTGGTGCTCATCATAGTCTTGGTATTAATAACCCATTATTGGGGCAAGTACATACCCGCGCAGATCTTTTTTGCAAGAAAGGTACTACATATTGGTGCGATTTCCTGTGTGGCCCATGCAACCGAAATAACACACATGGAGTACCGGGAAGTATTTGAATGGATTGTCTTGGGTGCGGCTCTAATATTGAGTTTGGCGGTGTATTTAGGCTTTTTCAACACAGACAAACGAAAAAGTTGGGGCATTGCATTTTTTCCTTGGGTTTTATGGGTTATGGTGGTATCTGTTCCACTCACACAATATGAACACATTTCCTTCGCCTTTTGGATATTGGCCTGGGCAGATGGTTTTTCTGCGATCGTCGGACGGTTATGGGGTAAAATTCAACTTTGGAGATGGAAAACACTACTTGGCACCATTACGTTTATGGTTGTTACCCTATGGTTGTGTTGGTTAATGCCAATAGTTCCGAAACCTTGGTTTCCGATGGAAATTATGGGCATTTTAATTTTTGCCGTTTCTATTGCGATGGTTGAGGTTCTGGGGGATAATGGAACCGACAATATTTGGATTCCCATTTGGGCATTTATTTGGTCATTGAATTTTGAGGAAATTGTACGGCTCATAGGAACCACAAATATTTTTCATTTTTATTTGATGGTAATTGTTGGTTTGAGTTACTGGGTTTGGAAACATAATTGGTTAGATATTTCTGGACTTTTTTCTGCGCTCTTATTATTTCTGACTTTGTTTATCGCCCGAATAGACTGGGTGCCTCTTGTTTTGTTCTTTGTGTTGGGAAGTTTAGCCAGCAAATTCAATAAAACTCAAGCATCAGATGTCAAACACGGTAAAGCTAGGGATGTTTTTCAGGTGTTGGCAAATGCCGGACCTATTTGGTTATTAGCGGTTCTTGCATTGTTTTGGAACCTGGAAAGAACGAATTTGTTTGTTTTGTCGGTTATGTCGGCGGCGCTTTCTGATACTTTAAGTAGCGAGTTTGGTATTCGCTGGGGAGATCGCCCATTCAGTATTGTTACAGGAAAACCAATTCCGGTTGGCGTATCAGGAGGAGTGACTTGGATAGGTTTTGGTGGTGCCATATTAGGCGCGTTATTGATGGCTTTGTTTGGGTTAATCTTCCGAAACATTACAGTGATGGATATTGTTTTCATCGTGGTTCTAGGCGTTTTGGGTAGTGTGTTGGATAGTTTTTTGGGATACTGGCTTCAAGAAAAAGCAGAAGTTAACGGTGAGTGGACGGACATTGTAAGCTCAAATGATACCGTAGTGAAAGGTATTAAAGGTGTGAATAACGATGCCATTAATGCTCTCACATTAACCATAATATCTGTGGTATCTGCGTTGATTTGGTTGGGCTAAAATGTTTGCAGATAAAATTTGGTGTGGTTATTGTTTAAATTGCATTAATAATCAAAAATATTAGGATAAATTAGTACGGTTTTTTGGGGGAACTGAGAATGTATATTGTTTCTAAATGTATACAGTGATTAGAATAATTGGGACTAATATGTGTAAGTTGTATTAAATTTGTATCGATAGTTTGAAAGCAAATCAATAGTTTCATATAAAACCGATTAATCAGCATTACATCTAAAAAATTGTTTATGAATATAAAAAAGAGATATTTATTAAATGCAAGCAAGCGAATATTAATTTTATTGTGGCTTGTTTTTGCTATTGTTGGACTTAAAGCTCAGGTTTTTATTGGTCCTTTAAGCATTTCTGCAACATCATCGGCTCCGGCTTGCGTTGGTCAATATTCAGGGTCTATCACAATGGATGCTTCGGATGGGATGTTCAATGGCGCTTATCAGAATTATATCTTTTATATCGATAGTGGTGCTGGCAATGAATTATTATTTACCGTATTCGATAACAGTGGTGATACGACGATTACCAATTTGAAAGCAGGCTCCTATCAGTTGTTGGTCGAAGATAAAAACGGCGATATGGACTCAACCACCGTCGTTGTAACTAACCCTGCCGCACTTTCATTGAATATAAACCAATACAACCCAAAATGTTTTAATGAATTTGGTGGAGTTAAACTGATAGCAACAGGGGGTACTTCGGCGGTTTCATATTCATACAAGAAAGAAAATGGTACGTTTTCTACCGTTGATACATTTGGGAGTTTATCGGCAGGAATTGCTATAAAATTCTTTGTGTTAGATGACAATTTTTGTTTGGACAGTGCCTCTGTAACCCTTGTCCAACCTACGAGCATTTTAGATATATCAGAAGTTGTTGTTAATAGTCTTTGTGATGGTAATGGCAGTGTTACTTTTACACCTTCTGGGGGTACTTCTCCTTATGAGATTGACAAAAATGGTTTAGGCACCTTTTCGTCTTCATTAAGTTATTCTGGTCTTATGGACGATGCTAGCGTTAAAGCGTTTGTAAAAGATGCAAATGGTTGCCTAGATTCCATCATCTATTCTATTCAACACACGGATGCCGCAGCTCCGAACGCTGTTGCACAAAACATTACCATATACCTAGATTCAGCTACCGGTATGGCGACAGCCAATGCCGATGATGCCGATAACGGAAGTACGGATGATTGTACGATGGCCTTTTCTTTGGATAAAACAGCATTTGACTGTGAAGATAGAGGTAATAACGCCGTTGTATTTACCGCTACAGATCCAGATGGAAGAACAAATAATGCCAATATTACGGTTGAAGTGCTTGATACTACTAAACCGGCCGCGCTACCATATTATTTAACAACGGTTTATTTGGATAGCTCTGGCGCATTTGAAATCACGTATAACCAAATTGACAGTGCGTCTTTTGATGCTTGTGGAATTGATACCATTACCCTAAGTCAGCTTGCCTTTAGTTGTGCGCATGCTGGTGATACCATTGATGTTAATTTTTTAGTTGAAGATTCATCTGGTAACAAGCGGGGTACAATAGCAAAAATCGCTGTACTCGATACGTTTGCCCCAGATCTTCAACTTAGAACTTTAGGTAATCGTTCGTTAGATTATTACGGCGCTGACACCTTACATATAGATAGTGTGGTGCTTAGCACGTTCGATGCTTGTGACGGAGGGACAGCAGATACGGTGTATTTTGCTTCAGCCACAGACACATTATTATACTTCGATTGTGATAACAAAGGCTCAAATACGATTGGTGTGTATGCCGTAGATAAAAATGGAAACAAACGTTATAAAGAAGTTACGTTTAACATCATTGATGATAGAAAACCAGATTCTTTACAACTTAAGGATACCGTTCTGTACTTAGATAACACCATCAACGGGGGTTCTGCATCCTTTAGGAAACAGGATGTAGTATTATATACTTACGATAATTGTGGAACTACCGATACAACAGTTCAAACAGCATATGACTGTTCTCATATTGGTTCAAATAGTATTACAGTTACCGTCAAGGATGACGCAGGAAATTCTTTATCTAAGAATATGGAGGTGTATGTGCTGGATACCTTTGCGCCTAGTTTTACAAACGTAAAAACCATTACAAGATATTTAGATAGCTCAGGTGCTGATACGGTTTTGACTACCTCGTTATTTGATACGGTTGATGATAACTGTGCAGTAGATAAGGTTTATTCGTCAGATACATTTTTCACTTGTGCTGATACTGGGGTTCATAAAGTGGTGCTATATGCCGAAGATGCCTCTGGCAACCTCGTAACAGATACAGCTACAGTTACAATACTTGATACACTTGCGCCATTTGATGTTGTGATTAAAGATACTATTACGGTTTATTTAGGATCTGATGGTTCTTACACCTTACACGATTCTGATTATCTCGTTAGTGCTATGGATAATTGCGAAATCAGTGATACGGTATACTCTCAGCAAATATTTACCTGTACCGATATCTTAACAGATCCGGTAAGTGTTTACTTGGAGTTTGTGGATCCTTCAGGAAACACCACCTATGACACACTAAGGGTATTTGTTGAAGATACATTAGCACCAATTGTGCTTGCTGAAGAACGAGATACGGTGTATGTATCAAACACATTGAATGGGCCAATTACCTTGAACGTAACAGATATTGATTCAGCAAGTGCTGATAATGCCAACTGTTCTCCCTTGAACTTAACTTTAGGAGGTAAGTTCAACATAGACTGTTCGGATGTAAACCAAGAGGTGGAGGTATACTTAATTGGTACCGACGCATCTGGTAATAGCAGCAGAGATACCACCGTTGTTCTTGTTTTAGATACCGTTAAGCCTGTTATCGTGCTTCGAACCATTATTCCTGATTTCTATGTAAATGCAATCGGTGAAGACACCATTCAGGTTTCCGACATTGATGGTGGATCTACAGATAATTGTGGTATTGCTTTGAGAGAAATTACCGGGCAATTCATTACATGTGCCGACGCACCAAGTAAAGATATTGTATTCAGAGTGGTCGATAAATACGGAAACGAGTCTACGGAGATCATTAGTGTAAATGTAATCGATACGGTGAGGCCTCTAATTACCGTTCAAAACGCAACCATTGTAATCGATACATCTGGAAAAGCAATGTTGGATAAGAGCCAAGTAGTGGTGGTTTTTAGCGACAATTGTGGTGTAGATACCATTACATTAAGTAAAGATGAGTTTGACCTGAGCAATGTTGGGTTAAACAATGTAGATGTAACCATTACAGATAAATCCTCAAACGCAACAACCAAAACGGTGGAAGTAACCGTAATTATTGGAGATGCGGATAAGGACAGTATTCCTGACTACGTTGAGCGAAATGTAGATACCGATGGTGATGGTACATTAGATTATCTCGATATCGACTCGGATAACGATGGCCTTGCCGATAGTGCAGAGAATAACCAAAAACACGCCTTGGTAGATACCGATTCGGATGGTGTACCAGATTATTTGGATTTAGATTCTGATAATGATGGAATCAACGACGTGATAGAGAATGGTTCCAAGGATACCGATGGAGATGGTTTGAACGATGACCCTACCAATGTTACAACGGTAGCTTTAGATATAGACGCAGACGGAACCCCAGATTATCGCGATTTAGATTCTGATGGTGATGGATTATGGGATGTGCTAGAAAGTTTGCAAGGTCATACCGATGCAAACGATGATGGTATCATTGATGATGCAACCGATACGGATTCAGATGGTATAATAGATGAAGCCGATGGCGCGTCAGCAAATCGCGGTGATAACGGAGATTTAGCTCCAGCAGATGCCGATACAGATGGTAACGAGGACTTTAGAGAAATAGATTCTGATAATGATGGAATTCCTGATAGTGTAGAAGGAAACATTGACTCAGATGCTGATGGTACCGCTGATTACCGCGATACCGATTCTGACGGAGATGGTATACCGGACGCTTACGAAGCGGGATCCGATCCAACTAACCCTGTGGATACCGATGGAGATGGAGATGAGGATTTCCGTGATACCGATTCAGATGATGATACTATTCCAGATAGCGTTGAAGCGGGATCCGATCCGACAAATCCAGTAGATTCTGATAACGACGGAACGGATGACTTTAGAGACATTGATTCAGACGGTGATAAGATTCCAGATGAAATAGAAGCGGGATCCGATCCAACAACCCCTGTTGATTCAGATAGCGATGGTACACCTGATTACTTAGATCTAGATTCTGATAACGATGACATTTCGGATGAAGTGGAGGCAGGATCAGACCCAACAAATCCGGTGGATACTGATGGTGATGGTGATGAGGATTTCCGTGATATCGATGCTGATGGTGATGGTATAAGTGATAAAGAAGAAGGCGTACTTGATGCCGATGGTGACGGGATACCTAATTACTTAGATATCGATTCAGATGATGATGGTGTAGATGATATTGACGAAGGAAATGGAGACTCTGATAACAATGGAATTCCTGATTACTTAGATGCCCAGTTTAGAATACCCGAGGCCTTCTCTCCAAATGCCGATGGTGTGAATGATGTGTTCTTTATCAAAGGATTGAAAGTCTTCGATAAAGCACAGTTTATTGTGTTCAATCGAAATGGTCAAGTGGTATTTGATTCTGGTAATGGATATAAGAACGATTGGGCAGGTACCAATAATTCAAACATGCCAGGGATAGGATCAGACCTTCCAGAAGGACTCTACTATTATGTGTTTAAACCCAATGGTTTGAAAAAAGAAGATGTTACTGGTAACCTTTACATCAAACGCTAAACTAAAAATCAAAAAGACATGAAAAACGTTAAAATATACGGACTTGTTATAGCGCTTATTGCCTCATATGGTATTCGAGATGTGAGCGCACAGCAAGAGCAGATGTATTCGCATTACGATTTTAATTCGCTTGCGATTAATCCAGCATACGCAGGTTCTAAACAAACTCTAGTAGCCAATAGCCTTGCACGCTTTCAGTGGTTGAATCTTCCGGGTGCACCACGATATTATAATGTGGGTGTGCATTCACCGGTGATCGGTGATTTTGGTGCAGGTTTAAACTTGCAAACAGGAAGTATTGGAAAATTCAAAGTAGCAAGTCCTATGACAGAGACTCAAATTGCACTTTCTGGGGCTTGGAATAAGCAAATTACCAAGACCATGAGATTGGCAGTTGGTCTGAGGCTGGGGTTATACAATTACAACATTAATCTTTCTCAATTGGAGAGAGATGACCCAACTGATATTGGTTTTGTAAACAATGACCTCAACATCAATGCACCCATGGCTGGGTTTGGAGCATACTTGTACTCAGAAAAATTCTTTGCTGGTCTTGCCGCCCCAAGAATGGTATTTATTCCAAGCAATACCGTAAGCAATGTAGACATTAGTTATGCAGCAACCACCCAGTTTTATTTAGTTGCGGGTTATGTTCATGATATAAATGAGGACATTAAAATTAAACCAACCACGCAAATTAAGATGGCTCAAGGTATGCCGATACAAATCGATTTAAATGTGCACGCCATTTATCAAGATAATTATTCAATTGGTTTGTTTTATCGTACTGGAGGAGAGGCCGGCATTATGGCAATGGCCAAGGTAGCAGATGATTTTGCTATTGTTTATTCATACGATAGCCGTTTAGCTCCGGTAAATCAATACGTAAATGGATCACATGAATTTGGCATACAATATATGATACCATACGTTTCGAAAAACAGAATTATAGCGCCTAGATATTTCTAATTTAATAAATGTCAATAGATATGAAACCCATAAATAAATTTTTCTTATACCTAGCAATTCTATTTTCATGCCAAGATGTTTTTGGACAAACTGACGTATTGAAATTATTGGAAGAAGAGCACTATGAAGAAATTGCACATAGAAACAATTACAAGGCTACTGCGTGTAAAAAGAATTATATAGAACAGTCGGCATTAGCGTTTTCGTATTATGAAATGGAAATAGCTGATAAAGCATTTGATGCATATTCTGTATTAGCCAAAGACTATGCCGAATCAATCACTCCCAGAGACCAATTATATTTTGCACTAGTGGCTCGTCGATTAGAAAACTATACTTTTTCTGATTCTTTAATTTTGGCTTTGAAGAATGATTTTTTCAATGGTTCAGTTCTTTTTGAAGAGTTAACCTATTTGTTCTATGAAGCAAATAAGAACAAAATCGAAGATTACTGGAATGAATTTGATTTTTCAAAAAATTACAGAATAAAACAATTTAAGAGTAAAAACAAAAGTCCGGAACTGGGATTGTTGCCTCTTCCGGATGGTACTGCATATATTACTCAGGAACATAAAGAAAAAGGTTTATGGAGGACAAGATCCTCTTACAGCAACCACCCTTATATGGTTATTTGCAAGGGAGATTTTCAAGATAGTGTGATATCTAATGTGGTAGAAACGGATTTAAATAAATTTCAAGGTCATCAATATGCTACTTTTTACGATGAAGCTACCGGCATTTTGTACATAACTAGAAATTCAAATGAATCGAATAAAAACCATGAAAAGGTATTACAAATATTCGCTGTCAAAAAAGAAAGAGGCCAATGGATTGAGCTACCTTTCAAATTTAATAGCGAAAAATATAGCGTCGCTGATTTAATATTAAGTCCCGACAGGAGTAGGGTGATTTTTGTATCTAATATGCCAGGGGGTTATGGTAAATCTGATTTATATGAAGCACCAATAATTGCGAATGGCAGTAACGGGGTTGAGATAGGTGAACCTGTTAATATGGGTCCTGAAATTAATACTATGCTTCGAGATAATTTCCCTCGTTTTAACGAGGATGGGCAATTTTATTTTTCTTCAGAAGGCCATTTAGGATTTGGTGGATTAGATATTTACACTGTAGATGAAAGTTCAAAGATGGTGTTGAACGTTGGTAAGCCGGTAAACAGTCCGATGGACGATTATTGTCCAATTCTTAATGAAAACAAGGGAGTGTTTGTTTCAAATAGGTTGAGCAAAAAATCAAACTATGATGAAGTTTATGATGACTTTTACTTTTTCGAAATTTTGAGTAGAGACACTAACATGGTTCAGCCGAAACCTACAGATAGCGAGTTGCTTGTAGAATTTTATGATAAAGAAACAGGTGAGATTCTATCGAATGTGAATTTTGCTTTGGATAATTTAAATGATGAAGCATCGGCGATAAGTGCATCCACAGATTCTTCAGGATTAGCTACATATAATGATATTCCTATTGATAGTAAAGTTCAAATAAGCGCCCACCCTTGTGGTTATAAATATGCTTCAACAAGGAGTTATTTGGTAAACGCAGCTGGGAAGCGCGTGATTAAGCTAGAGTTAGAAAAGTTTAAAGAAGGAGAAGACCTTGGACAGCTTTTTGAGGTTAATCCAATCTATTATGAACTGAATTCTTACAAATTAACTGACCAAAGTAAAAGAGAATTGGATCGCGTGGCGATTGTACTTCAGGACAACCCTAGTTTAAAAGTCGAGTTAGGTTCGCATACAGATTCTCGTGGTTCAGATGAAATTAATCAAAACCTGTCGAAAGCTAGGGCCAAATCAGTTTTTGATTATTTAACATCCAAGAATATTAATGGTGCCCGAATGAAATATAAGGGTTACGGTGAAACACATTTGCTTAATCGTTGTAAAGATGGTATTGAGTGTAGTGATGAAGAACACGCTGTTAACCGTAGAACAGAGTATATTATTGACGGAATTTTGCCTTGTGACGAGACACGTTCAACTAGATCCAACAAAATAGATCCGAAAGATTTAGAGCAAGGACCAATGAAGATAGGTGATGCGGACGGTGACGGCATCCCTGATTATTTAGATACAGATTCTGACAACGACGGTATTCCAGATGCCTCTGAGGGTAGAAGAGATAGTGATAAGGATGGACTTCCAGACTTTATCGATAAAGATTCCGATAATGATGGTATTCCTGACCTTACAGAAGGAACTGAAGATTATGATCGTGACGGTAAGCCGAACTATATTGATATAGATTCTGATAATGACGGCATTAAGGATTCAGACGAAGGTCTTGATGATCCAGATAATGACGGTAATCCTAATTATTTAGATATTGATTCGGATGGTGATGGTGCAAAAGATATTTCAGAAGCTACTAGAGATAGTGATGGCGACGGAATATTGAATTACCTTGATCAGGATTCTGATAATGATGGTATTCCTGATAGTGTAGAGGGTACAAAAGATACGGATCGTGATGGCAAGCCAAACTATCGAGATGAAGACTCTGATAATGATAATATTCCAGATAAAATTGAGGGTACAAAAGACTCGGATAACGACGGAAAGCCAGATTACTTAGATACCGATTCTGATGAAGATGGTATTCCAGATAAGTATGAGGCACCTGCTAACTACGATAATTATCCGAAAGACGTTGTTCCAACCATATTGAGTAGCCCAAAATCAGATGTGGTTTCGACGCCAAAACCAAAGGAATCTTCTGCTCCGTCAGTGACACCAATTGAGAAAAAAACAACAACTTCAACTAGTAACTGGAACACGAGCGGTATTGAGTCAGAAACCGTTTACAGGGTGCAATTTAAGATGTCGTTAAAGCCTATTAGCGATGAAAAGTTTATGGCGATGGGTATAAATAAAGTATACATGTATAGAAGCGGTAGACATTATAAATACTGTACTGGCGAATTTTCAAGTGAAACGGATGCCAATGCATTTAAGAATACCCTTCGTCAGAAGGGTATGAGGGATGCGTTTGTTGCCAAGTTTAAAAATGGCAAACGTGTGTTGAAATAAATAAAGTTTAAATCAAAAAGAAAGGCGACCATTCGGTCGCCTTTCTTTTTGATTTATTAATCCGATTAATCTCGGTTTCTTCTTCCTCTGTCGTTTCCGCCGCGACGATCATTTCTGTCACGATTGTTCGGACGGTTACCACGAGGACGTGGTTCTGGTTCTACGTAACCTTCTGGTTTTGGTAATAACGCTTTTTTACTCAAACGGAATTTACCTGTTTTCTTATCTACTTCAACCAGCTTTACTTCAATCATTTCACCCTCTTGGTACACTCCTTCCATTGAAGGGGTCTTTTCCCAAGAAACCTCAGAAATATGTAGTAAACCATCTTTACCTGGCATGAATTCAATAAAGGCACCAAAGTCCATTATGTTTTTCACAGGACCGGTATATGTTGCTCCTACTTCAGGAACGGCAATGATTGCTTTAATTGCTTCTAAGGCAGCTTCCATGTTCTCACCGTTGTTAGATAGGATCTCAACATAGCCCTTGTTGTCTTTTTCTTCTATAGAGATAGTGGTTTCTGTTTTTTGTTGTAATTCTTGGATGATTTTACCACCAGGCCCAATAACAGCACCAATAAACTCTTTATCAATTTCTAACACTTCAATACGAGGAGTATGTGGCTTAAGCTCGTTGTTTGGAGCTGTGATAGACTTAGACATTTCACCAAGAATATGCAAACGACCTTCTTTGGCTTGCTTCAGGGCTTGACCCACCATATCCCAGTTAAGTCCGTTGATTTTAATGTCCATTTGGCAAGCAGTGATTCCGTCTTCAGTACCGATTACTTTAAAGTCCATATCACCTAAATGGTCTTCATCTCCGAGGATATCTGTGAGGATTTTGAAGTTACCCTTATCATCGGTGATTAGTCCCATTGCAATACCACTAACAGACTTTTTTAACTTTATACCTGCATCCATTAATGCCATGGAACCAGCACAAACGGTTGCCATACTTGAAGATCCATTAGATTCAAGAATATAACTGACGATACGTACCACGTAAGGAACATCGGTAGGAATCATTGGCTTCAAACCACGCAATGCTAATTTACCATGTCCTATTTCACGACGTCCCGGTCCGCGATTAGGTCTAACTTCTCCGGTAGAGAAACCAGGGAAGTTATAGTGCAGCATTAAGCGGCTATGACCGTGTAGCATAGGGGAGTCAAGCAATTGTTCGTCTTGTTTTCCTCCTAATGTTACGGTTGTTAATGATTGCGTTTCTCCACGAGTGAATACAGACGAACCGTGAGCTGCAGGTAAGTAATTAACTTGTGTAGCAATAGGTCTTACTTCGTTGGTTGCACGACCATCTAGGCGCTTACCTGATTCCAATACCATTGCACGCATTTGATGGTACTCTGCTTCATGGTAGTATTTCTTTGTTAAACGAACCAAACGATCTTGGTCTTCGTGGCCTTCAAATTGCTCTAAATATTGATTTAGAATCTCTTTAAATGCTTTTGAGCGTTCCTTTTTAGACTTTCCGCTCTCAGCAACTTCTCTAATAGCCGCAGAATTATCGGAAATTACACGATGGCGTAATTCTTCATCGTTGTCTTCATGGTTGTATTCACGAAGCTCCTTGCGACCACCCATTTTTTCTAACAATGCGTGTTGTTCTTGACATTGTTTGTGGATAGCGGCATGACCGAACTTCAATGCTTCAAGAAATTCTTCCTCAGAAAGTTCCTGCATTTCTCCTTCTACCATATTGAGGTCTTTCTCTGTTCCACCTAATAGGATATCCAAATCAGACTTCTCTAATTCATCTGCCGTTGGGTTGATGACAAAATTTCCGTCTACACGTCCCACACGCACTTCAGAAATAGGCCCTTGGAATGGAATATCTGATAACATAAGAGCAGTCGATGCAGCCAATCCAACGTAACTATCTGGAATGATGTTCTCATCCGAAGAGATAAGAGACAACATAACCTGAGTATCGGCGTGATAATCTTCTGGGAAGAGTGGACGCAAGCAACGATCTACCAAACGAGAGATCAATACTTCGTAATCAGATAAACGTGCCTCACGACGCAAAAAGCTACCAGGAATTCTTCCTACTGCAGCAAATTTTTCTTGGTAATCAACACTTAAGGGTAGGAAGTCAACGCCGTCTTTGGCGTCATAACTACTCACAACGGTGGCAAGGATCATGGTGTTACCCACTTTTACCACACAGCTTCCGTGAGCTTGACGGGCCAGTCGCCCGGTTTCAATTTCAACGATACGGCCGTCGCCGGTATCGAATTCGGTTTTTACGATATTATTCATAACTGTGTTTTTTATTCAAACAAAAAGCCCCGCTTCGCTTGCGCGAACGGGGCTTTTCTATTCATAAAATAAGGATAGGATTACTTACGTAAACCTAGTTCCTTGATTAGATCACGATATTTGAAAATATCCTGTTTTGCTAGGTAATTAAGTAAGCTTCTGCGCTTACCTACTAACTTGATTAAGGATAATTCCGCACTCTTATCTTTTCTTGCTCCTTTAAGGTGACCACTAATGTGGTTGATGCGCTCGGTGAACATGGCTATTTGAGCTTCAGTGCTCCCGGTGTTCTTCTCGCTTCCACCAAACTTGGCAAAAATCTCTTTTTTTCTTTCTGCTGTTAGATGCATGTTTTAGTCAATTGGACGGCAAAGATACGAATATTGATAGAATGTGAAAAGCTTTGGGGTGGAAATTCCAAAATTTCTTCCAAACTATACATTCTCCCGTAAAAAGCAAAATCCCAGGAACTACCCCAGGACCTTGCCAGCTATGAAAACTTAAATCTACCCCAACATAAAAACAGAACAGATCCATAAAAGTTTTAAAATAGGCAAAAATTTAAGGGGTACCTTTGATTTCGATTTGTTTTGGGACAACTAGCATCATTAAACAAGTATTTACTACGCTATAAATGGTTGATTTTAGGCGGAATAGTTTGTGTGATAACAAGCAATCTATTCGCCATTTACGTGCCCGTTTTCGTTCGTTTAGGAATTGACAACGCCATGGCTATCTCAATGTTATTGCCAGTGTCAAGTTCTACTGTTTTGTATGGCTTGTTTTGGAAGCAGGTCCTATGGTTTGGTGTTGCTATTTTGATAGCATCTGTCATCAAAGGGGTATTTATGTTTTTGATGCGACAGTTATTGATTGTTACATCTCGAAACATAGAGTTTGATCAGAAAAACGAGATTTTTAGAAAGTATGAGCGGTTAGGTGAGTCGTTTTATCGTGAGCATTATACAGGTGATTTGATGTCGCGCATTACGGAGGATGTTTCTAATGTGAGAATGTACATTGGTCCTTCCATAATGTACTTCGTAAATATTCTCTTTTCCTTCATTATGGTAATCGCTCAGATGTTGAGTATAAATTCATGGCTTACACTTTGGGTGTTGATTCCCTTGCCTTTATTGTCATATTCAATTTATGTAGTAAGCAAGAAAATTAATCGAGGTAATAAAAGAATTCAAGAGCAACTGTCAGTTATCACCACAAAAGCACAGGAGACGTTTGCAGGAATCCGAATCATCAAATCCTTTGGGGCTGAAGAAAACTTTAGTCGAGATTTTTGTGAATCGGGTTTAGATTTCCAGAAGAAAAACCTGGATTTGGCCAAAATCAATGCCATTTTTTTCCCGTTAATGACTCTCTTAATGGGTTTGAGTACCATCATCGTATTATATGTTGGTGGTTGGGAAGTTCAGGCAGGCAGATTTACACCAGGGAATGTGGCGGAATTCATTATCTACTTAAATATGTTGATTTGGCCAGTGGCAAGTCTGGGATGGACAACAGCATTGATTCAAAAAGCAAGCGCAAGTCAAGGACGAATCAATGAGTTTTTAAATCAAAAGGAAGAGTCTCAAACAGGTTTAGATGATATCAAATGGGAACAAAAAATTTCCCTTAAGAATATCAATTATTGTTACGCCGATAAAGATGTAGACGCATTAAGCGGTGTTGATTGTGAAATAAATAAAGGCGAATTTGTAGGAATTATCGGGAAAACTGGGTCTGGAAAAACAACCTTGATTCAATTGTTAAGCAGACAATTAGACATACAACAAGGGCAATATTTAATCGACGATGTTGAGGTCCAAGACTTCTCACTCAAAGCATTTAGGAGTAGTTTGGCTTATGTTCAGCAGGATGTCTTTTTATTTAGCGATACCTTGCGTGAAAACATTGCATTTGGGTCTGAGAGTCAGGTGAATGAAGAGAAGATTCAAGAAGTTGTAAGGTATTCGGGTCTCGGAAAAGACATGAAGCTATTTCCTGATGGGTTGGAGACCATTGTGGGCGAGAGAGGTGTTTCTTTATCTGGTGGACAAAAACAGCGAATGTCATTGGCGAGGGCCTTGATGCGTGATGCGGAATTCTACTTACTTGATGACTGCTTAAGCGCCGTGGATGCTGAGACCGAATCTACCATTATTGAAGGTTTAAAAAAGGCACTTTATGGGAAGACGATTTTAATGTCAAGTCACCGCATTGCACCCATCATGCGTGCCGATAAAATCATGGTCATTGAAGACGGTAAAATCATGGCTGTTGGAAAACACGAAGAATTACTCGAAAGAAACGAATATTACCGCTGGTTATTTGAAAATCAATCGGTTGAGTCTTAGTGTCGCTCTGTAACTAAGTTTACACGAAAATTTGAATTTCTCTAGAAGTAGACAACCCAAAATATGTGTACGAAAAGCGGCTCAAAAATGTCATACAAATGTTGTCTGCCTCAATATTTTTTGCATATTTGTTAGATCAACAGAAAGGTCATGCCTATGAATGAAGACAACTACAAGACAAATAATCATCAGGAAGAGATTTTTTCCCGTCGAGTAAGAGCAGGTAAGAGGACGTATTTTTTCGATGTAAAAGCTACACGGAACAATGATTACTACATTACCATCACCGAGAGCAAGAGAAGCCGTTTTGATGATGGTAGTTTTACCAAAACAAAATTGCACCTTTACAAAGAGGACTTTAACAAGTTTACTGACGCTTTAAATGAAACTGTGGGACATGTTAAATCCAATTTGCTCCCCGAGTATAATTTTGATGAGTATACTCGACCTGAAGGCGAAGATGAATAAACTGAGATTATTCGAAAAAAGGCCAACCATTGTGTTGGCCTTTTTTAGTTACAACCAAATTACCTGCGTACCTTTGTAATATGTACCGCCGCGTACTCATTTACGGATTTGCTTTTGGCTCGCTAAGTGCAGCCATGATTTTGATTAATTTTCTTAATCGTTTGTACCTCGAGCGGAATTGGATGTCTGCCATTCCCACGCTTGCTAACATCATTATTCTCGGTTTTGGGGTTTTCCTTTTTGTGAAAAGTTTGATGCAGATGCAATTTGAAAAACCATTAACACTGGGTAAAACCCTCTTTGGAACCCTTCTGATGGCTTTGGTTGCAGCGCTATTTAATATTGGAACCTATCAACATGTTTTTTCCAATGAAAAAGAGGCGTTTAATGGTTTTCGCGACATGCAAGTGGAGCGGATAAAGACGCAAATCAATGCCGATAGCACCTTGAAGGCCGAAGCGACCGCTAAAAAAGATGAGGCCATTCAAAACCTAGATCAAAACCTAAGTGTAAGTACCTTTTCGAGAATTCAAATTCAGATGTTTTTATCGGTGGCTTTGGTCATCACCTTATTGGTTTACGTAGCGAACAAAAAGTAATCATGAGGAAGATTCTAGGATATATATACATCGGTTACTATGGCTTAATTTTCATTGGTCTGTTTCTGATTTTATATCCTTTTTTATGGATTTTGTTATCGCGCAAAAGCACCTTTTATTACGCAGACAAGCTTCGTAAGTTTTGGGGTCATGCATCTAGTTTGCTTGGTGGAATGTTACCCGTTATTGATTACGAAGAGCGTATTGATCCCAGAGCACAGTATGTTTATTGTGCGAATCATATGTCTTATTTAGACATTGTTCTAACGGGTGGTTTCCTACCTACCTTGAATTTTTTTATGGCGAAAATGGAGTTGAAAAATATTCCATTGTTCAAAATTTGGTTTGAGACCATTGACGTACCCGTAAAAAGAGAAAGTTTACGTAGTTCGCATGGCGCATTTGTTCAAGCTGGTGAAAAGCTAGACGATGGAATGAGCTTGATTATTTTTCCGGAAGGTAGAATTCCCAAAGACACACCCAAAGTTAAGTACCCGCTCAAGTTGGGTGCATTTAAACTAGCAATTGAAAAACAATTGCCGGTGGTTCCGGTGAGTATTTTAGATAACTATAAACGCCTAGATTCCTATACATGGGGCGCTAGCCCAGGTAAGATGAGAATGAAGGTTCATAAACCAATAGAAACCAAAGGTTTATCGATAGATGACTCTAAGGAATTAGCAGAAAAGGTATATTCCATTATCAACCAAGATTTACAAAACGCAGGTATTGTATGAAAATCACAGATGAGAAAATAGATGCATTAGCTCACCTATCTCGACTTTCTTTTGAAGGAGATGAGAAGGAAAACATAAAAAAGGATCTCGAAAACATCTTGGATATGTGCGAGAAGATGAAGTCAGTAGATACGGATGGAGTAGAACCATTGATTTACATGGCTGATTCACAAAATGTACTTCGCGATGATGAGGTGAAACAAGAAATTTCGCGCGAGGAAGCATTGAAAAATGCACCGAAGAAGGATAGTGATTTCTTCCGGGTTCCAAAGGTGATAGATCAAAATGACTAGGTCACTGATTGAAATTGATGGCGTAACCAAACGATATAAGCTTGGAGAACAAATAGTGTACGCGCTCAATGGTGTTAATCTAAACATAGAGCGTGGCGAGTATACTGCATTGATGGGACCTTCCGGTTCAGGAAAGAGTACATTGATGAATATCATCGGTTGTTTAGACAGCCCCACCGAAGGAACTTTTTTTCTCAATAACAAAGAGGTCAGTAGAATGTCGGATTCGGCTTTGAGCGAAGTGCGTAATACAGAAATTGGATTTGTATTTCAAACCTTCAATTTGTTGAATCGTTTGAATGCCATTGAAAACGTTTCGCTTCCTTTAGTATATGCGGGTATCCCCAAAAAAGAAAGGGAAGAGAGAGCCAAAGAGGTTTTGGATAAGGTAGGTTTGGGCGATAGGATGAGCCATAAACCCAATGAATTATCGGGTGGTCAAAGACAGCGTGTAGCAGTTGCGCGTGCACTGATTAATAACCCAAGTATTTTGCTTGCGGATGAACCCACAGGGAACTTAGATACACAAACAAGCCATGAAATTATGGCGTTATTTGAGGAGATACACTCCGCGGGTAATACCATTGTGTTGGTTACTCACGAACAAGATATAGCGCAACATGCAAAACGCATTATTCGCTTGCGAGATGGTGTCGTTGAGCTAATAGATTGATAAATCTCTGACCGACACGTATCTTTATGCCTTTATTAGCTCGAGCATGATTTCGTCTGCAATTGGTTGGTACTTTAAACAACGACATCAGGAACTTTGGTCTCTGGCGGATAAAGCCATCAAAAACCAACACGAGTTATTAGAATACTTCACAGATAAACTTAGTAGAATTGTTTATGGCCATGATCATCATGTAAAAAACCGATTGTCTTATGATGAATTCCGATCGGCATTACCCGTGGTAGGTTATGAAGAACTCAAACCATATATCCAGCGAAATATGGAAGGCGAACAACAGTTGTTGTGGCCTGCAGATATCACCTGGTTTGCAAAATCATCGGGCACAACCAGTAACGAATCAAAGTTTATTCCCATAACATTTGAAGCCCTTGAACACACCCACTTCAAAGGAAGTAAAGAACCTATCACACAGTTTTATTCCTTTTATCCCGAGGCAGATATTTTTAGTGGCAAAGGAATTTTAATTGGCGGCTCCCATAACATCAATCAAGTAAACGAATCTTGCTATTATGGAGACTTAAGTGCTGTTTTAATGACTCACATGCCACAATGGGCGAATTGGAAGAGTGCACCTGATGTGCATATTTCCATTATGGATAATTGGGAAGAAAAGGTGGAGATGATGGCACAGTCAACCATTCATGAAAACATAACCAGTATTTCCGGGGCGCCTACGTGGTCTATGGTATTGTTAAACCGAGTACTTGAAATTACCGGAAAATCTCACATTCATGAAGTTTGGCCCAACATGCAGTTGTTTATTCATGGCGGAATGAGTTTTGAGCCGTATCGAGAAATTTATAAAAAGCTGATACCTGGGGATCACATGCGATATGTTGAAACCTATAATGCTAGTGAGGGTTTTTTTGGGGTGCAAGCATATAAAGAGCAAAAAGATCTCCTACTAATGACCCATCACGGGATCTTTTATGAGTTTTATCCTGTAAATAAAGGGCCTAAGTATGCGGTGCCTCTTTGGGAAGTCGAAACGGGTGTAAATTATGCCGTTGTGGTGACCAATAACAGCGGACTTTGGAGGTATGTAATTGGTGATACCGTTGAGTTTACCAATACTGAGCCCTATTTATTTAAGATAACGGGCAGAACCAAACTCTTTATCAACGCATTTGGGGAAGAGTTAATCATGGAGAATGCAGAAACCGCCGTTGCAGAAGTATGCAAAATCATGAATTTAGAAGTCATTGATTACACAGGAGCTCCTTGCTTTGAAAAAGGAAAAGAAGGTCATGAGTGGATATTTGAGTTCAAATCAAACCCCAACAATCTTGATGATTTTATTCAATTGTTTGATGATGAACTTAAAAAGGTAAATAGCGACTATGAGGGTAAGCGTGTGGGCGAATTGCTCATGAAACCACCAAGAATTCATTTGTCTTCACCGGGTGGTTTTAAACGGTGGCTTCAAGATAAAGGTAAACTCGGAGGTCAAAATAAGATTCCCCGGCTTGCAAATCATAGAAAACACCTAGAAGAAATACTACATTTCATTTAGCCCTTAGGTTGCTTATTTTTGTATAAAACAAAGCAATCATGTACGGAGCTATCAAAGAACATTTACAGAAGGAATTAGAGCAAATTGAACAGTCTGGGCTTTTGAAAAAAGAACGGATTATTACTTCGGCTCAGGATGCAGTAATTAAATTAGACGATGGCTCTGAAGTGATAAATTTTTGTGCAAACAATTACCTTGGATTAAGCAGTCATCCGCGAGTGGTAGAAGCAGCAAAAAGTGCGATTGATACCCATGGATATGGCATGAGTAGTGTGCGTTTCATTTGTGGAACTCAAGATATTCATAAAGAGTTAGAAAGAAAGATTGCAGAGTTTTATGGAACGGAAGATACCATTCTTTATGCAGCTGCGTTTGACGCCAATGGCGGAGTATTTGAGCCTCTTTTTGGGCCAGAAGATGCAATCATTAGTGATTCGTTGAATCACGCGTCGATTATTGATGGAGTAAGGCTGTGTAAGGCTAAGCGTTTTCGATACGAAAATAACAATATGGACGATTTGGAAGCCAAGCTTCAGGAAGCAAACGAAGCAGGTGCAAGGTTTAAAATCATCGTTACCGACGGGGTGTTTTCAATGGATGGCTATGTGGCCCAATTAGATAAAATCTGTGAATTAGGGGAGAAGTATGACGCAATGGTTATGACAGATGAGTGTCATGCGGCTGGTTTTATTGGTGCAAGTGGAAAAGGCGTTCCTGAATATTGTGGTGTTCACGGCAAAGTGGACATTGTTACCGGTACATTAGGAAAAGCATTGGGCGGTGCGATGGGTGGATACACAACAGGTAAAAAAGAAGTCATTGAAATATTGAGGCAAAGAAGTCGCCCGTATTTATTTTCAAATTCATTGGCTCCAAGTATAGTGGGAGCAAGCATTGAAGTGCTTAATATGTTGACGGAGACCACAGAATTGCGCGATCGGTTGGAAAACAATGTAAAGCGCTTTAAAGCAGGAATGAAAGCCGCTGGTTTTGATTTTAAAGACGGTGATAGTGCGATTGTACCTATTATGCTATACGATGCAAAGCTGAGTCAAACGATGGCTAACCAATTACTGGAAGAGGGTATTTATGTGATAGGATTTTTCTATCCAGTTGTGCCAAAAGACCAAGCGAGAATACGCGTACAACTTTCAGCAGCGCATACCGATGCACATATAGAAAAAGCAATTGAGGCCTTTACCAAAGTGGGTAAATCCTTGGGTGTGATATAGTTTTAATCGCTTTTTGTGGGTTTCTTCAAAACCTTAATAAAGAAGAAAGCGGTTAAAGCAGTAACGAAAACCTGCGTACTCACCATGGTTATGATTGCGCTTGTACTCATATTAAATCTTTTCTTTTCTTGTTGGCCACTCTTACTAAGATGGCGAGATACACGAATAATCCCAAGAGCATAACGCGAGATAGGTAGCGATAGAAAATGGGGTTAATGTGCCATCCTGCGGCAATAATATCTCCGCCACGAATAATATCGCCAGGTTTAACCTTGATTTCGTGTGTAGGATTTAAGGTGACTTGTGCCGTTGTTGTTAAAGAAGATATCTCATCCTCTGCTAAGTTATCTGCACCTTCTTCGGGTACCTTGGCAAAGGAAATACTAGGTGATGATTCCTCTGTTCCAGGGATGGTTTTTATGACTACTACATTGTCGTAGTCTGACTCATAGTCTGTTGAAAACAAAGACCTATTGTGTTTGATATCGTTATTACCGAGCTGCCCGATGATGCTGTTCTTTTCATCAAATTGCCAATCGCCTTTGAATGCTTTCTCCCAATCTCCATCTTGAGGAAGAATTAAACTTCCCATAAAAATGATGATTAGCATGGTGGGCGTAATGTATTTCAGTATAGGTTTATATATTTTAGGTAGTTTAATGTCGGCTCCATCGTTGATTTCATTCCATCCTTTGGTTATGCCGAAGACCCAGCCAAACAATATACTTTCTGCCAGTGCAAATACAACTAGAACCACCGTTCCTGCCCAATAATCGTACTGGTCAAAAACCCCTTGGTTGAAGAAGATTACTGTGGGTAGTCCCATAATCAGTGTGATTAATCCAAAGCTCCAAGCAGCCTTTTTTAGGCTGTAACCAAACTCATCTTGCATAAAGCCCATCCATGGAGTTCCCATGGCCAGCGATGACGTGATACCAGCAAAGAATAATAAACCAAACCACATGAAGCCGGCAACAGTCGCTAAGACCGTTCCCCATTTACCAAATAAATATGGCATGGTTTGGAAAGCCATAGAGAAGGATGCGTTTTCTTTAAGCCAATCCAGCCCTAGATAACCAACGGCGATGGGTATTACGATAGATGCTCCAAGAACAATTTCTACGAATCCGTTCATCCAACCAGCCGCCATTGCATTTAGTGCAACGTCATCTTTGGGCTTTACATAGGCTGCATAGCAATGAATGGTTCCCATTCCCACAGATAAAGTGAAAAAAATCTGGCCAGCTGCCGCAAGCCACACTTTTGCATCCCATAAGTTAGAAAAGTCGGGTTTCCATAAGAAATCTAGGCCCAAGAATGCATCACAATCGGCGCAACCTGCCGGTGATCCGCTATCACCAAGGGTGAGTCCTCGTATAGCTAAAAATGCACCAAAGGCGATCAATAATGGCATACCGATTTTGGCCACCTTCTCTACACCGCCTTCGAGCCCTTTAGATAAAATATAAATATTGATAACCAAGCAGATAAGGTAAAGAATTACAGGTTCTAAGGGTATTCCGAGAGTGCTTGTGTTAAGATCTACAAAGTTTCCAAAGTAGGAAGATACTTGGTATTGGTCCATCCCTGTAAACGTTTGTTTTACAGAGTGAATCACATAACCTAAGGTCCAACTTTCTATAAAAGTGTAATAAGCAGCTACCGCAATATTGGTGAATATCCCAAAAACGCCAATGTACTTCCAAAGGCGTTTTTTCCCCATGTCGTTTAAGATAAATGGAGTACAATGATTTCCATTTTTACCACCATATCTACCTGTGGACCATTCAATCCATAACAAGGGTATTCCCATTAGGAAAAAACAAACCAGATAGGGTATAATGAAAGTTCCTCCGCCGTTTTGAACGGCTTGAACGGGGAATCTAAGAAAGTTACCTAAACCAACGGCATTTCCGGCCATTGCGAGGATTAACCCGACGCGGGTTCCCCACGATTGATTGTCGCTACTCATGCTCGCTCCGAATATAACGAACGCATGAGAGTAAAACCAAAATTAAGAAGGGATATTTACGGCTGGACCTTGAAAATCGAACCGTCTATTATCGATAGAAGCAGCTTTAACCAGACGCTTTTGAAGCGTTTCGAACTGATCGAGGTAAATAGATTGATCTCCATCACTAAGCGCTTCTTCGGGTTGGTTGTGCACTTCAATGATTAATCCGTCAGCTCCTGCCGCTATGGCCGCAACAGATACGGGATCTACGATATCTCTGACGCCAGTACCCTGACTTGGGTCAACGATCACAGGTAGATGACTCAATTGTTGAACCAATGGCACGGCTGCAATGTCTAAGGTGTTTCTAGTAGCTGTTTCAAAGGTGCGAATTCCTCTTTCACAAAGGATAACTTGTTCGTTTCCACCAGATAGAATATACTCCGCAGCGAGTAACCATTCTTCAATGGTACTGCTCATTCCTCTTTTTAATAAAACGGGTTTATTTATTTTTCCAAGAGCTCGAAGCAAAGGATAGTTTTGCATGTTTCGAGTACCCACTTGAAGGATGTCTACATTCTCAACAAATTCATCGAGTTGACTGGAGCTCATTATTTCAGAAACCACGGCCAACCCATGATCGTCAGCGGCTCTTCTCATGAGTTCCAGACCCTCTTTTTTTAGACCTTGGAAGGAGTATGGGCTTGTGCGGGGTTTGTAAGCACCACCACGCATGAAGCGAACGCCTTTTTTACTTAGGAATTCACTAATGGTGTAAATTTGTTCTTCATTTTCAAGTGCACAAGGACCTGCAATCATGAGTAGATCTTTTCCTATTTCTACGCCGTTTATTTCAAAAGTGGTTTTTTGTGATTTCCACTCGCGGCTTACTAATTGGTAGGGCTTACGTGCAGTCATTTTAAATAAAACGAAACAGGTTTAATTTGGTTTGGAATAAGTGATGTGGATTTTTGTCTTGGAATGGTCTATAACACATCTAGCACCTATTACCGGTTGGTCGGTCGGCACTGCCAAAAACAAACCATCATTGGTGTCTATTCCATTGAAATATTGTGAGTTCAGTATGTTTTGAACGTGTCGTGTTATGTCAAAAGTATAGGTGCCATCTGTTTCATCATAGTTTCCGCCATAATTGGTAGAAGTAACAGCATCTTCGATAAGGAAATTTCGGTTGGACGATTTACTAAAGGGTTTAAACAAGGATAAGCGCGGCGGTGCAAAAAAGAACTCATCGTAATTCTTTACGCTAAAGGCAATTTCTGCTTTATGAATGGCCACATTTCCCTGAGAAATTAAGTTATACAAATAAGGAACCTCTATTTTGGTTTTAATTCCACTTAATGCTTGAGCATATGTTTCAGTATAATGTTTATCTGGCTTGTTGAGCTGTTCTTGAATGTCACTTGGGTATGGGCCCGTTTCCCCTTTATTCACTGTTTGATTTTTTCCAGAGAAGCCAAAGACAAACGTGTTACTATCTCCGAAGTAAAGGAGGATTTTAGCTCTGTAATCGAGAGAAATGGTATTATGAATATCAAACACTCCAATTGCACCCTGTGAGGGAGCGACATTGTTTCCTTCGGGTATAATAGCAATACCCTTAAAATGTTCATCCAATCTATTATTGGTTTCATAGGCTTCTTTGGGTAAGCTCATGAGTTTGTTGGCAAAGTCTTGTGATAGCTTGATCTTTAAACCATCGTATGGATTCAAGGTTTCGTTTTTATACAGGATAGAATCGGTGTAGACATTGATAAGTTTTCCTACGTATACGGTAGAAATCGTTTCATCTATGGAAAAGCTATCTGTTTGATAATAGGTTTCTCCTGATTCTATATTTTGCTGAAGAGGATATACGTTTAATTTTAGTGGATATAGAATGTTACCATAATTATTCAACCCCTCAACTGATGGAATAAAAAGTATAGCAGAGTCTGCCTCTTGGGTGTTGGGAAAGTCGGCATAGGGTTCAATTAAATCTAGATCCGCATATATACTTGCTTTGGTTCTTCCTAAGATGGGGTCGTTTAATTCACCCAACATGAAATAACTCACTCCGTTTCCCGGAAGAGAATCTTCATCAATAGTTTTGGCTTGAAAAGTGAGGGTATCGGTAACAAATAATTCTATTTCCGACCCGCCTTGGCCTGGCAAGGTGATGTTGTCTTGTCTTTTTTCACAAGATACAACGGCTAAGCCGGTGATTAAGAAGAGGGGAAGGCGATGAAATAGATTCACGCTGCGAAGGTAAGCGAACTGCGCTATCAGGACATTAACTTTTCGTAGAAGGATACGTATTCTTCTTCGGTATTTTCATCATTGTGACGCATCACCAGTTTCCCATCTAGGTGGTTTTCTACCACCTTATGAGCTTCATCGCATGCGGTTACAATGGCGTCGGAATGTTTTACTGCTCCAATATGAATTTTATTGATGTTGGAATCCTTGTAGCATTCTAAACAAGCGTCATCGATGCTATTTAGGCTAGCTTTTCTAGAAAAGTCGTCTCCTAAATTATCGTCACATTCTTCGTGATATACACTGTAGACGATTTTAGCATCTTTAAATACGGGCTCGTCTTTGTACATCGTTTTGAGATATAATGGGATAAGTGAGGTCATCCAACCTTGACAGTGAATGATATCGGGTGCCCAACCAAGTTTCTTGACGGTTTCCATCACCCCTTTACAGAAAAAGATGGTTCTCTCGTCATTATCTTCAAAAAACTTACCGTCTTTATCGTTGTAAACGGCTTTACGGTGAAAGAAGTCCTCGTTATCCAAGAAATAAACTTGCATCTTGGTGTTAGGAACAGATGCAACTTTGATGATGAGAGGGTTATCGTTATCGTCGATGGAAATATTAATTCCAGAAAGTCGAACAACTTCATGTAGGCGATTTCGGCGTTCGTTTATCACACCGAAGCGTGGAACGAGGATACGAATTTCATTTTCTTGCTCCTGCAATGCTTCGGGCAGCATTCTTGCGATGGTTGCAACGGGTGAAGTCTCGAGAAAGGGAGACATTTCAGAACTTACAAACAGAACTCTTTTTTTTCTAACTTCCATAGGCTGGTTGATACTCCTCAAAAAAGTAGCATACAAAAGTAACGAAAAATTCGGTGAATATCAAAGCTTTTCGACGTCTTATGCCTTTATTTGCAAGCCTTTCCGAAGATGAAGTTGTTCTACTCAACCCGTAAGTTAGTGTCTTGGAGACAATCAGAATCAGGCTCGGTTGGATTTGTACCGACGATGGGCGCACTTCATGATGGTCATCTTGCGTTGATGCGAGAATCAATGCAAAATAATGATTTCACCATTGTGAGCATTTTTGTAAACCCCAAGCAGTTTAATAAGCAGGAAGACTTCGATAATTATCCGAATACCCTTAAGACCGATTTGCAAAAACTTCAAGAAATAGGCGTTTCTGCTGTCTTTGTTCCCACCATGGAAGAAGTTTACCCTACGGAGGACACCTACAAAACAGCGAAGCCGGGGGCGTTTGCTATTGGTTTTGAAGGTGATTTTCGCCCTGGGCATTTTGAAGGGGTAGTGAATGTAGTAGATAGATTATTTTACTGGACGAAGCCCAACCAAGTGTATTTCGGACAGAAAGATTTGCAACAGTGTTTGGTAATATCAGATCTGATTAAACTAAAGTATAAGGACATTCGATTTAACTGGATTCCTACCGAAAGAGAATCCGATGGACTAGCCATGAGTAGCCGTAACAAGAGACTATCCGAGAATGGCAAGCATATAGGTCAGCAGATTTATGCCAATTTGTTTAAATGTGCGGAACAAGAAGGTGTTAAAGCAGCTTTAGATAATTGTAGAATTTCTATAGTCAGTTCGGGTATAGACGTGGAATATCTTGATATCATTCACTGGAATGATATGCCCGTCGAGCCAAAGACGGGAAGAGCTATTGTGTTTGCCGGCTATTTAGAAGGTGTAAGATTGATAGACAACATTATCCTGTAAGGTTTTAGTTTCTTTGTTTACTGTCGATTTGAATGCTCACAGGTCCGTCCAACTGAGTGTCAATTTGCATATCCTCACCAAAACACCCTGTTTTTACTTTGTTGGGCAGCCGATTGGCTACCTTTTGGGTAAAAAGTTCAAAGAGTACTCTCGCGTTTTCAGGTCGCGCTGCATCGATGAACGATGGCCGATTTCCTTTTTTCGTTGAGGCAAACAATGTGAATTGACTAACCAATAAAATCTCATAACCTAAATCAGAAACGCAAAGGTTTATTTTATCATTTTCATTTGAGAAAAGCCGCATATTGGTGAGTTTGATTGCGAGCCAATCAAGGTCCTCCTCTTGGTCTTCATGGGTTATCCCCACCAATACCAAAAGCCCCTCATCTATTTCGCTAAATACACGATCATGCACTTTTAAAGTGGCTCGTTTTACTCGTTGAATGATAAGACGCATAATGTAAAATAAACGAAAAAAGCAGGCATTGCCCGCTTTTTATGTCTAGAATAATAATTTATTTTTGGGGATATTTTATTTGATTTGATTTCAATTGTACGTTTAGGTTATACCTATATGAAAAAAAGACTTTTTGACTTAATTTTTATACTTATTTCAGCTTCAATATTAGTTGCATTTTCAGAATATGGTCTTTTGGAAAAGAACATTGCTTTTTCGTTTATACCCATTCTAATTGCATATTTTCTAGGACAATATTCTAATAGTTAGATTCATGACCTGGGTGAATCCCATCTTTACGGCCACCAATCACTAAGTATTGGTCTTCTAATTGTGCAAATACATAGGAATGTAAAGAGGGTAGATTGTCCAAGCCCATCGGCTTGATTTCAACTCGGTAATCCCACTGAGCATTTAAAGATGTGGTGAAAGAAAAGAAACCGAGAATGTAAATTTGGATAGATTTAAATTTCATCATCTTATTAATTTTAGCACAATGATATTGTGTACTATTGTTTTTGAACATGATAAATGTCACAGACTTAGGTTTTGCCAAGTTCTAACCTTTATTTAAACGGTTTAATCCAGTTGATTTCCAACGCATTGTTTCTGAGTTCATCTATGAATGGTTGGTAATCATTTTTGAGGAAATCTTCCAAATTTGTAGCTATTAATTCACTAGAATTTTTTGCATTTTTAATGGCATGAGATACATTTTCACCCGGGTTTTCGGATGATCGGAGTAAAGACCATGCGTTTTGCAGCTCATCATTGAGCCTGACCGTTGCTTCTTCATAGTAGCGATATCCTTTTGGCAACATGAAGCGCAATTTGAAACTATCGATGGTCTGAATCATGGGTTTACTTCGGTTAATGATTTCCTCTTTAATTCCATCGGTAGCGTAGTTTAATCCAGTAAGTGCTTTGAGGTTGATTTCACAGGTTTTTAAGGTTTCAAAATTTTGGTAGGCCTGCTCAATGATTTTGGATAATTTATTGAATGCTTCAAGCTTTTTCAAGTAGCTTTTCTGATCCCATTTCTTCAAAGGACTAGGCAATACTTCACACCAAATACTATCTAGAAATAGCAAGGTGTCTCCTTCATTGCGAAGAATGATTTTATATTTAGCTGGTGCTACAGATACACCACTAGGTAGGGTGGAGTCGATTTTTGTGTTATGCGTTGGAAAACGCACACCATCCATACGCATGTTCCAATAAACCCGGTTTAACCGGCTGCTATCTACAGAGAAATGTTGTTTACGGATTCTTGATCCTTGGGTATCGTACACCTCCAACACGCATTTTCCCTTTTTCTTTTCTGAAGATAACCAAAAGTTAATGGCAACTTGACTGTTTTTATTTGGGGCCGTAAAAACGCCTGAGGTATTGTAGTGACCTCCTTTATTTCCGATATAATCAACCAATAAACCAGCTTTTGTATGGTCAATATGAATGATTTTAGTCGGGTTTTTATTCTGAGCGATAGATTCCAAAACACCTAAGTCATCGATGACCCAAACTCCTCTACCAAACGTGCCAATGATGAGGTCATTTTCTCTCGATTGTATTTTAAGATCTGAAACCGGTACTGCAGGGAAACCTTCTTCCCATCGACGCCATGTTTTCCCTTTGTTTAAGCTAAGCCATAGGCCTCGATCGGTGCCCATAAAGATTAAATTCGGAGTATTCGGATGGGGCAACACACTCCGTACGTAACCCATCTCTTTTTCAATCTTCTCCTCTTTTTCAAGGTCATTCCAAGTTTTGGTATTTTGTATTTTTCCATTGGCTTCAACTCGGTTGTGGTTGACTATTCGTTTCCAGTTTTTTCCGTGATTTTCACTGTAAAACACGTACGATTCCCAATCGTTTTGACGGTAATTATTGGCTACAACCCAAATTTCATTTCCATTGGGTGAAATATGGATATACGGAATCCAAGCATTTTGGGGAAGTTCTTTGATATTAATGCCTTCATTGATCCAAGAATTTCCACCATCTAAGGTGTGTTGAATATTCCCGTCATCGGTTCCAACCCAAATTTCATTCTTGATTTCTTTAGGCACGGCAATGGCTAGAATACTGCAATAGTTTTCGGCGCCCGTGGCATCGATGGTTAGACCTCCACTTTCAGCTTGTTTTAATTTAGAGCTGTCGTTTGTGGTCAAGTCTGGGCTTAATATGCGCCATGTTTTACCCTTATCCGAACTATGATGTAAGTATTGACTTCCAAAATAAATGCCGCTAGGATTGTGCGGGTCTAACAACATGCCTGCATTCCAATTGAAACGCAAGTGTTTACCGATTGGGTGTTGAGGTCGTATGGGTTGTGAAACATGAGTAGTGGTATTGATATGATATACATTTCCACCTTGCCACATAGCATAAACTTCTTTGCTATTATCTGGAAGCGGAGCGATATCAAAGCCATCACCAAAAAGGACCTCTTGCCATTCATGATTTTTAATGGGTCCTCGATTGAAATGATAACCAGGACCTATCCAACTTCCATTATCCTGAAGTCCACCATACACGTTGTAGGGTGTTTCATTGTCGACATCGATGTGATAAAACTGTCCGATGGGAATATTTTCAGCAAAGCGCCATGTTTTACCTCCATCGTATGAAATATTTAAACCTCCGTCGTTACCATTAATGATATAATCTGGATCATCAGGATGAATCAAAAAAGCATGGTGATCAGGATGAATACTACCCCAATCGGCTAGTATTTTCCAATGCTCACCGGCATCTTTAGAATAGCTAACTTGAGACCAAATGCTAAATACACGGTCCTCAATCAAAGGGTGCGCATAGATGTCGTGATAATAGAAAGGGCGGTTTCCAGCATTGGCCTCGGAACTGATTTTTTTCCAATTTTTACCACCGTCTTCACTGCGATAAAACCCGCTGCTTTTAGACTCAATGATGGCGTATACACGATTGGGATTAATTTCTGGAATGGCCAACCCGATGCGGCCTAATTCACCTGTAGGTATGCCATTTTTTTCGGTTAGTTTATCCCAATGATTTCCGCCGTCATATGTTACGTATAAACCACTCCCTGGTCCTCCACTGCGAAAGGTCCATGGTTTTCTTTCATGATCGTAGAGTGCCGCAAATAGTTTGTTGGGGTTTATCGGGTCCATGATCAAATCAGCACAGCCGCTATTTTGATTCGTGTATAGTATGCGTTCCCATGATTTCCCCCCGTCGTTACTTCTGTAAACACCTCTGTTAGGGCTTTTCCCCCAAATACTACCGAATGCACCAACAAATATTTGGTTGCTATTTTGTGGGTTTATCACAATCCGGTGGATGTTTCTTGTTGACTGCAGTCCCAAGCATTTCCATGTTTTTCCGCCATCTAGACTTTTGTAAATTCCTTTACCGCTATTATGGCTGTTTCTAGGGTTCCCTTCTCCAGTTCCCGCCCAAATAATATCCGGGTTATTCGGATCAACCGCTAATGCGCCAATACTCTGAACGTTTTGCTTATCAAATATGGGTTTCCAAGATGATCCACCGTTTACGGACTTCCATACACCACCACTAGCAGCACCTACGTAAATAGTATTTCGGTTCATTTTTCCTTTTGGACTTTTATGAGGAACCGCAATGCTAGTTATTCTACCACTCATGGCTCCGGGTCCAAGGTTTCTTTTAGGGGTTTTGGTTAAAACATCTTTAATCGGATCTATATAATTGATTTGAGCATTTATACTTTGAGAGCATAAACCCAGGATAATTATAAGAAATGTGTAGCGGCGGAAATTCATGGTTTTCAAATTTAGGAATCCTTTCTATTGAGAGTAAATCATCAGGAAATAAAAAGCTAGCGAAATACTTATGGAGGAGATTAGGTTCAAGATTATCCCATTTTTAACCATATATCTAACCGAAATCTTTCCACTACCAAATACCAACGCATTGGGTGCGGTTGCTACAGGAAGCATAAACGCACAAGAGGCACTCAATGTGGCCGATCCAAGTAAGAGTAGGGCGGGAATATGGCAAATTTCAGATATGGGAAGTAAGATGGGTAACATAACAGCAGTAGTGGCTAGGTTAGAGGTGATTTCAGTGGTAAAGTTGATCAAAAGAACGGTTGACATAATGACAAACAGCGGATTCCAATTTTGCGCGTATACTTCAATGATTGAACCCAACCATGAAGCCACTCCAGTTTGGTCAAAAGCCGAAGCGAGACTCAACCCTCCTCCAAATAAGATTAGGGTCCCCCATGGTAGTTTTTGAGTATCTGACCAGGATAAAATGGGTGTTGCATTGTTTTTATTGTAGGGAATAATCAATAACGATAATCCCCCAATAAGCGCAATATGCGTATCATTTAGTTGGGGTATAAAGACATTTAATAAGGGTACACGAAGGATCCAAGAAAAAGCTGTTATTATAAAAATCAGAAGCACTGTTTTTTCAGATCTCGTGATCGTAGTATGTTGTTTTAGATCCTTGACTTTTAATGAGATGCCATTCGTTAAAAACGGTCTTTTTAAAATCCACCAAGTAATAAATAACAAAAACACAGATACGGGTAAGGCTATACTCATCCATTTGATAAAGGAAATTGGTTCATTGACCTGTTGTTCCAATACTCCAGAGAAAACCAAATTTGGAGGTGTACCAATCAAGGTAGCCATACCACCAATTGAGGCGGAATATGCAACACCTAACAATAAGGCAGGTCCAATTTGTGGATTATCTTTTTCAATTGTTCGGATAACGGCCAGTGCCATCGGTAGCATCATTACTACAGTAGCGGTGTTGCTCATCCACATAGAGAGCAAGGCAGTACTCAACATAAACCCAAATAATAGTTGATGTGGTCTAGTGCCAACGATTTGAATGATTAGGAGAGCCATTCGCTTATGAAGGCCGGTTTTTTCTATTCCAAGGGCAAGAATGTAAGCACCTAAAAATAAAAATATTAAGGGGTGAGCATATGGAGCAGCAACCGTCTTCATCGGCATCTTTGCAAAAAGAGTGAACAGTATAATGGGTAACAAAGCGGTTACTTCCATAGCAACGGTCTCTGTCACCCACCAAAATGCCATCCAAGCGGCGATGGACAAGACCGACTGTCCTTCTGGACTTAAACCGGTGTTCTGTGTTAAATAAAAGATGATGTATGCGATTAATGGGCCTCCAGTTAATTTAAATGCCTTCAAAAATTGACCCTGAAAATTCCGCATTTCCAAATATAGGATTATTGGCCATGGCTGAGGAAAGGGTGGTGGCAAAACTTGGTATTTATCTCCTAAATCATTAAATTGAGAGTGAAGTTTAACCACAAAAACCAAGGCTATGAGTAAGAAAAAAGAAGATATTGGTAAACTATACCACAAACTGCATCAACTGCAAAAGAGAATAACTCGTATGGAAGAAAATGCTGGTCATTCTGACGAAAAACAACAAATTCGTCAAACTAGAATCAATGAATTATTGACTGCTATTAAGGGTAGCGGTCGTAAAAAGAAACGAGCATAACTTTGCAGTATGCAAAGGATGATTAAAACCCTGGGTGCGCTCGGGGTTTTTTTATTTACAACCCTGCTTAATGGGCAGGTTCAATCAGAAACCTACATGCAGTATCAACAGCAGGTAGATGAGATATTTATTGAGTCGTTGACGAAAGGGCATGCTTATGCTAGATTAGGTGAGTTGTGTAAAGATATTGGTGCTAGATTGAGTGGATCAGATCAAGCCGAGAAGGGGATTGAATGGGCGGTGAATATGTTGAATACCTATGGTTTTGATAGCGTATACAAACAGCCGGTTTACGTTCCGCGTTGGACTAGAGGAAATGAAGAATATTTGGGTATTCAATCGAAGTGGTTAATTAAAAACATTGGCGATGTAACAGTGCAGAAACGTATCAATGAACAACGATTCTCAACATCACCTGCCCCCTTGTATGAATGCGAAGGCTATCTTAACTCCTTGGAGGAACGCTACAGTAAAGAAGAAATGAGAGCCATGCAGGAATTTCCAATGTCTATAACTGCATTGGGTGGTAGTATTGGTGGAGAGATTAAAGCCAAGGTGATTGTTGCAAATAACAAAAGATCCTTGGATTCTTTGGGGGAAAGAGGCGAGTTAGAAGGCAAGGTAGTATTGTTGAATCGGCCTTTTGAGGAAAATTTCATTGAGACATTTAGAGCGTACGGCTCATGTGTAACACAGCGGGTTTATGGAGCAATTTGGAGTGCACCTTATGGTGCTAAAGCGGTTTTAGTTCGTAGTATGAGCAACCGTTGTGATATGCATCCTCATACTGGAGTTACCTACTATAAAGATTCCATCAAAAAGATACCCATTGCGGCTGTTTCCACCGCCGCCGCAGACGCACTTAGTTTCTTATCTCAAAAGGATGTTGATTTACAAGTTCATTTAAAACTCACTTGTGAAACCCTTCCAGATCGTTTAAGTGCTAATGTCATTGCAGAGATCCGAGGCATTGAATCCCCTAGAGATATTATAGCCATTGGTGGTCATTTTGATAGCTGGGACGCTGGTGAAGGAGCCCATGATGATGGCGCTGGAATCATGCATTGCTTTGAAAACTTACGTTTATTTAGGGAATTGGGTATTAAACCCAAACATACATTACGCCTTGTTTTTTGGATTAATGAAGAAAACGGTACCAAAGGAGCATGGAAATATGCCAATCGCGCAGATTCAATCGGTGAGAAACATTTGTTTGCATTAGAAAGCGACAGAGGAGGATTTACACCTCGAGGATTTGGTTTGGATAGTCTTCTACTCGAAAAAGTAAAGCCATTTTCGTCCATTTTTTATCCATATGGAATCCATGAATTTCGTTTAGGAGGCGGTGGCGTCGATATTGGTCCCATTAAAAAATTAAACCCACAGGTACCGTTGGCATCTTTTATTCCTGATTCGCAGCGGTACTTTGACGTGCATCACTCAGAAACAGACGTATTTGAATCTGTGAATAAGAGAGAACTACAACTGGGAGCAGCAGCTATTGCTTCGTTGATTTATATTTTAGACGCCGAGATAGATTAGGTTACTTGAGCTTGTCCCATGGTTTTCATCCATCTCACATGAGATACAATGGATTGCCAAAAGGTTGGTATTTCCTTGTATTCTACACCGTATTTTTCACAAGTACTTTTCAAAATTTGATTGAGTTTTGGATAGTGTACGTGTGAGATATTAGGAAATAAGTGGTGTTCTGCTTGAAAATTAAGTCCTCCCATAAACCAAGTGGCTAGCCAAGATTTGGTTGAAAAGTTATTGGTTGTTTTAATTTGGTGCACAGCCCATTCGTTGGGTAGTTTTTCACTTGGAGAATCGTATCCCTCATAATCTTCAAAATGCATTCCTTCAACCGCGTGGGCCATTTGAAAAACCAATGAAAGCAAAATGCCCAATGAGACGTGAAGCGTTAAGAAAAGTAAGATTCCATGTAACGCCCCGAAAGTCATTATGGGATATACAATATAAATAAATACATAAGGTAGTTTGAAACCCCAGAAAGTCAAATGATCCACCCAAGACATCTTAGGTATAGGTTGGTTATTTACTTCTCCCTTAAAATATTTAATACTATCGTTTCCAAACAACCACCAAATGGTAGAAATGGCATACAACCCAAACATGTAAATGTGTTGATATTTATGCATGGGTTTAAACGTTTGAGACTCGCAATGACGAAGCATCGGAGATTTAGCAATATCATCGTCTATACCATCAACGTTTGTCCATGTGTGATGGAGTACGTTATGTTTAAACTTCCAGATTGGAGCATGAGAACCTAAAAGTCCGATGGAATGTCCGAACATTTTATTTACCCATGGCTTAGAAGAAAAACTACCATGACAAGCATCGTGCATCACGTTAAAACCGGTGAATGCGTGCAAGACTCCAACGATGGCAAAAACAATGTAAACAGACCATAAAGGTAGGTTTCCCCAAAATGCTAACGCCATTAGGGCGGGGATGGTAATAAGCGCAAAGGCTGTTTTACTCCATAATAGGAAGTTCCCCGTTTTTTTAATGTTCCTCTGCTGAAAGTAGTCTTCCACTTGATTGCGGAGATCAGCAAAAAATTCATTACCGTTATTCTTAAATCCAATTCTATTGGGTGCAGTCTTCATGTATCTCGAAGATATCTATGACAAGTCGAAACTAAAAGGAATTTGTGTTTTTGGATCAAAAATTACACAGTCGTTTGACACGATTTCCCTGTGTTTTAGCCCTGTTAGTACCTATATTTAATGGTTTAAGCCTGCTTTTCCAAGATCCAAAGCACCCCCTTTCCTTTGTTTGGGTTGGCTATTTTTAGTTAATAATGCTTTGAATGAGGTATTCATGGATACTTAAGTAGAGTCCATTAGACTCTTATCTAACCTTTAGTCTAAAAATCTAGACCAATTAAATTTATCAGTTCGATAATGAACTACTACTCTTTCTCTAAAGCCTCGATACGTTCTAGCAACACTTGATATTCTTATGAAAAAAGATAAATTTGGAAAAAATATATAAACACATAAATATACATGGGATATATGTACCGTTCACATATACATGTGTTGGCAAACATTTAAACTTAATAATTTTAAATAAAATAGATGATAAAAACCGTAAAAATAGGCAAACAAGAATGGTCAACAGAAAACTTGAATGTAGACCATTTTAATAATGGCGATGAAATACAGCAAATAGAGTCCGCAGCAGACTGGTTGATGCATCTAAAAGAAAAGAAGCCTGCTTGGTGTTATTATGAACATGACGCTTTCAATGAAAAAAAATATGGTAAGCTTTATAACTGGCATGCAGTAAATGACCCTCGCGGCATAGCACCCAAAGGTTACCACATACCTTCAGATACAGAGTGGACAGAATTAATCGACTACCTTGATGGTGTGCCGGCCAATCCAAACGATGTAATTGGATCTGGAACCATTGCCGGACCAAAAATGAAGAACGATAGCGGATGGAATAATTCCGAAAATGGAACGAATGATAGCGGTTTTTCGGCTCTTCCAGGAGGTAAACGTAGTGGATTTGATGGAAATTTTGCCAACATCGGTGAGGCAGGCTATTGGTGGAGTTCTACCGAGGACTACAAAACTAAAGCATTTGGAAGGGTTTTATTGCCTAATACTCACTATGGTATTAAAGATGGTCGTATATATAAAGAAACCGAATTTAAAGAGAGTGGGTTTTCTGTTCGTTTTCTTAGGGATTAATAAATTTGATTAGTGAGAATTTGACGAGAATAAAAACCCTAAGATGAAAGAATACTTAAACAAATTCATAGAAAAAATTCGAAATCGAGAAATTGATTTATATAATGAATTTGGACTTCAATTTGAGCTTGCTCTTTATTTGAGAAATCTTAATGAGTTTAATGATTTTAAAATAGAACTTGAAAGACCTATAAATCATTTTGGAATTGTCAAAACTCAAGAAATTCCAAAAAAAGAAATTGACGTTTGTATTTATAAGAATAATGTTTTAAAGACTGCAATTGAAATCAAAGTTTCAACTAATGGACAAGTTCCTTTACAACTATTTAAATTTTGTGAGGACATTTGCTTTCTTGAACAATTAATGAATTCAAATTTTGAATATGCTTACTCATTGGTATTGGTAAATTCGGATGACTTTTATAGAGCGAAAACCAAAAAAGATGGTATTTATAAATATTTCAGAGGAGAGAACAAATCAACATTAACTGGAAAAATTGAATGTCCGACAGGAAAAGAAAAAGGGAAATTGATTACAATAATGAATTCATATCAAATTATTTGGACTGAATTAATCAATGGTTTTAGCTTTTATTTAATAGAAATCAAAAAGCCACACATGAAAATATAAAATTTTGAAAAAAATGAGTAAAGGACTTTTAGTAGAAATAGATATTTCAGATTTAGTTTGGGATGAACAAACTGAAGGCACATATGAATATGCGGTTGATAAAATAGATGCATTTATTGATGAAATTAGTGATTGCAATAAAATTATACCACATAATTTTAAGGAAGTTAATGCTCCATCAATTTTGATCTCATTGAATAATAAACTTATAAGCCATGTTGATTTCAAAGCTGAAGATTGGGATGAAGAGGCAATGACTTTAAGCCTGTTTTTAGTTCTTGATTTTACAATTGCTGAAGATATTGACACTTATTTTTTGACAGAGCACGCCAATAAAACTATTTCTTGCTATTTCCCAAACGATGATAATATAGTTTTCCAGTCATATAGTTATGGTTCTTATGGTGATTTTATGAACGGATTCTATAATCCAAGCAAAACAAAGTCGCAAGAAGATTACACTAATTATAGTGGCGACGAAGAAATGCACAAGTTATATAACAAAGCAAAATCAGTTTTAGGTAAGTAAGAAGGCCAGGTTCTGTCGCATTAATCCCATTGGTTTCCAAAAGTAGCTGATTTATAATTTCATTAAGCAGCCAAAGACGTAAAGGTTGCAAACCAACTTCTCCTCGGATTTATTATTTGATTCTTTCTAATGATGTTTATGATTTCTATTCCTGCTAGTTTTCTTTGAGCGGATTCGAACTCCTTGAATCCTGTAGTTATTGCAATCCGTCGTTTAATCGTCCGATGGTCTTGCTCAACAATATTGTTTAAATACTTAACTCGCCTGATTCTGATTTTCTTGAAGGTCAAGCTATATTGATTCACAATACGTATGGCCTGTGTATTTGCTCCACTTTTATCAATATTGATCAGTCTTGGTTTTCCATTGTTGCCTATGGCTTTGTTCAGAAACTTCTGTGCTGACCCCTTCATTCTCCTTTTAGTTAGCAGGAAGTCAACCGTATTTCCTTGCTTATCTACTGCTCGATATAAATATCGATCCTTACCACCTACCTTGATGTAAGTCTCATCCATTCTCCAACTATTACCAACTACATTCTTCCGTTTGTTCATGTTTGATTCCACAAATGGTGAAAATTTAAACACCCATCTTTGGATAGTGGAATGATCAACTTTTACTCCTCGAATTTCCAGTAACTCCTCAACATCTCGATAGCTCAATGTAAATCTCAACTTAAAATAAACTGCTTGTAGAATGATTGCTTTTGGATATCTATGACGCTTAAACATGAGGTAATCTTTAAACAGCAAACCTAAAGATTTATTAACTTGAAGAAGTTAATGCGACAGAACCATAAGAGGAATCATTAAGGTAATTAAAGCTAATTTTTTCATTGAAATAGTATTTTAACAAAGGTAAGATTTCATTTAAAAAATACTTTATCGAGAAATAAATATTGAAATCAAAATGTATTTATGGAGTACATCCAAGATATAACGGGCAACTACGGACAAACAAAAAAGCGGAATAGTGAACTAAAATTCAACTATTCCGCTCTGGTAGCCCCGGCAAGAATCGAACTTGCATCTAATGTTTAGGAAACATCTATTCTATCCATTGAACTACGGGGCCAAGGACTTGCAAAAATAAAGATAAATTCGTGTCTTTACTGAAAGATTGAAGATGCAGGATTTTATTAATGTAAACCGAAAAGCATGGGACCAAAAAGTATCCATACATATGGCTTCGGACTTCTACGATGTAAAAGGTTTTATAAAAGGTGACACCAGCCTTCGTAAATTAGAAATACCCTTGTTATTGCCATTTGAAGGCCAAAGAATTTTGCATGCACAATGCCATTTTGGGATGGATACCCTAAGCATGGAACGTATGGGGATGAGTGCAACAGGAGTAGATTTCTCAGAAGAAGCCATTAAACAAGCCAAAATCTTAGCCGAACAGGTTGAACTAACTTCCGATTTTATTTGTGATGATGTACTTACTTTAGAAAAGGTGCCTGATCAATCTTTTGATTTGGTATACAGCAGTTATGGGGTTGTGGGTTGGTTAGATGACCTCACGAAATGGGCGAGTAATTTATTTTCAAAACTGCGTTCAGGAGGTTCTTTATTGCTTGTGGATTTTCATCCGTTTATCTGGACCTTAGATGATGACTTCAAGGGATTCCATTACGACTATTTCAAGGGTGATCCCATCGTTGAACAGGAAGAATTTACCTACACAGATGATAAAAAGGAAACACCTCTTAATGCCAAAACCATTTCTTGGAATCATTCGCTATCAGAGATTTTTCAGGCACTAAGGAAGGCAGGTTTTATCGTAACTAATTTTGATGAATACGATTACTCCCCATATCCTTGTTTTCCTCATTTAAAAAAGAGAGCAGAACAAGAGTATGTGTTTGAGCATATTCAACCGCGAATTCCAATGGTTTATCATATTCGGGCTGAAAAGAAATAATCTACAAATGATACGTAAGCATCAATTGATACATGCGTGGAGCACTCATGTCAGCGGGTCGTCCCATGAATATGGCTTGTGTTACGTTCCGTACTTGTAACATTAAGTCAATTGATTGATTTACTTGCATCCCTCCTCGTATATCAATCACGTGTCCATCAATGGCTCCATTTCGATATTGAGTATTAACACCTTGAATAATGGCCGGCTGCAAGAAGGCAAAGTCCATATTTTCAAATCCACTTTGATAACGGTAGCTTAGTCCTATTACCCATCCATTCAGGTGATTATACTCTATATCTGCTCTTGCAATATGCCGATTTCGATACTTCATGAAATCCGTTGGGTCAGATGCCAAGTCTGCAAATGTAGAAGGGATTCCTGTTGCGTTCACGACTAAAATCGCATTGGTGTCTATCATTTTCGGTAAGGTATAGGTATAACCTAGAAACCACTTTAACTTATGCTCATTAGAAGCCCATTGGCCTCCTGATTCAATTTCAAATCCACGAATTCTCGCTGGACTAATATTAAGAGGCTTGAATCCTGCAACACCATTCCAAATGTAGAACGTGTACTCCATGAGGTTTTGAACGTTTAACGAAAAGCCGGAAACGTCGACATAACCGCGTACCTTTCCTTGATTTAAGCGCCACCCTTGTTTTATGCCGATTTCAATATTCTGAGAGCTTTCAGGTTCTAATTGATCATTCGGTAAGACCGTTACACCACCGGTAGAAGTGGAAGTAAACAATTCAGCCATGCTTGGAAATCGAAAGCCTTCACCATAAGAGGCTCTGATGAATGTAGCCCTGCCCAATTGCTTGTTGATGCCTGCTCGGAAAACAGGTTTTGAACGTATTTTTCCATCCAAGTTAAAGTATTCGTAGCGAGCGCCTAACTCACCAATCCATCCACTACTTTTATATTTAATTTGACTGTATGTGGCATGATTACGAGCTGTATGTGAACCTTGAAATAGTGGAGAGTTTGTTACGGTATACGTATTAACTAGTCCTCCGGTAAATGTCCAGTATTTTTTAAAGGAACGAGAACTGCGCCACTCGCTGAAGTAATAATCGCTTTGATTGTCTTGATTGTTATTCGGATCTCCGTTATCGATATCGTTTTTCACTCGGAAGAATCGATTCTGTAGCGTGTGTTTCCAATTCCCTTTCCAATGAATAATGGGGTCTACATAAAATCTACTTCCTGTATTTTTGGTAACCGCATCATTTAGCGACCGATAAGGGAGCGAATCGTTTTGCCATAGTAGGAAAGACCCGCTTTCGCCTCTCTGGATGTTTCCATTCAGCCATATGCTCATTTTGGGAAATTTTTTAGGTTGATAACCATACCTCCAACCCATCCTTAAACGGTTGTCAAAGTCACCAAATCGGTAACTGTCATCATTAACCTGATTCCAGGTAACAGCGATGGAGTGCTCTTTTATTTTTTCCCGATAAAAACCATGTAAACCATATGAATAGGAAGTTTTATTTGAGAATCGGTAGCGGTCAGGAATATCGTAATATCCTCCAAACATAGATATTTGACCTTCTGGTTTTGAGGTAATGGGTGCAGAACGCATGTTGATGGCTCCATTTACCGCAGAAGACCCATATAGTACCGAACCAGCATTTTTTATTACCTCAATAGAGCCAATCCCTTCTGTAGGTAAAAAACTAAACGGTACTGAACCAGCATCACCTGTGATCATGGGCATTCCATCAATAGTGACCATCACTCGGCTACCGGCTCCATAGCTCCAGCCCGATCCGCTACGGATGTTTACTTGGTCATCATTGATAACAACTCCAGGCACTTGTTCGATAGCTGTACTGGCGTTTATGGTGATTTTATTTTCGACCAAATACGGCCGTAGAATCGACATTCCAACCGTACTTTCTTTTAGTGATGTCTCGCCTTTATCTGTACTAATAACAACCGCTTCTAGGTAATCAAAATTTGAGAATTTGGAGGTGTCTGTTTGGGCTTCTGCCGACAGACAAAGAGTGAAGGCTATAGCGACAGAAATAATTTTCACGTAAAAGCGATTATTGTAACTTCGTGAAAATAATTCTTACTACCATGACACGCAAATTGATTTTTACTATCCTGCTTGGGGTTGCATTTAGTTTGAGTATAAACGTAAAAGCCCAAGATTGTACACCAGATACACTAACAGAACCAGGAATCAGCCCTGAAATGTTATCTTTTGGTCAATTGAATGAAGCGTATTCCGAGACCATTTCTGTTTTGCTGATTCCGGATACAGTTGTTATTCAAGCAGGAAATCCCGTACAGGTGAATATAGATTCTATGGTCATGTTGGAGGTAAATGGTTTGCCCCAAGGATTATCCTATAAGTGCAAGGATGACAATCAAACTTTCCTTCCTATGACACCAAGTTGTATGTCAGTTTATGGTACCCCTACAGAGTCTGGAGTGTTTCCATTGGAGATTCCGATCATGACTTACGGTAAAGTATTGGGTTTTGTTCCCATCAATCAAGGTGATACGATCAGAGATTATGTAATCACGGTAATGGGCGGTACAAATCAAGTGGCTAAAGTGAATCCTAGTGAAATCAATATTTTCCCAAATCCAGCGATTACCGAACTTTCTATCATGTGTAAAAGTGAACCTGTAGTATTCAATGCAAAAGGCCAAAATATGGAATTGTCATGGGTATCCAATCGTGGGGTTTTCAGCACGAATATCCAACATTTATCACCTGGCATTTACACCGTCATATCAGGAGGGAAAACCAAGAGATTTATTAAACCATAATGGAGAAAGAGGGCTTTTACGCCAAGATACCTAAGAAAAAAGCTGAATTGCCGGCAGTCATTGTGTTGGTAATCGTTATGTTGATTGGGTTTGCCTTTCATTACGACTTTTTTGGTTGGAAGGGTGGATTTATTTGGGCAGGTATTGCTCTACCTCTACTGATGTGGTTATATCAATGGAGATCGGGAGAATACTTTGTTAAAGTAGACGAGGATGGAATCGCTTGGCGAGAACACTTCTTTTCTAACTATACTTTTATTCCTTGGAAGTACGTGCAACGAATTGATTATCTCGTGTACGAAATTAACTTTATGCTCAAGGAAACAGCGCAGGTTGTTTGTTTTGCCACTAGCGGACTCACCGATGAAGAAGCAGAGGTAATGAAACAGAGAATTTCTGACATCATACAAGAAAGACTAGAGAAAGAGAATAATGGCATTTAAACCCAATTTCGACTTTATAGAAGAGCTGGAATGGAGAGGATTACTCCACGATCAGATTCCAGGTTCACAAGATTTATTATCGAAGGAAATGGTTTCGGGGTACATCGGATTTGACCCAACGGCGGATTCCCTTCACATAGGCAATATGGTTCCTATCATGTTGCTTACACTTTTTCAAAAAGCAGGTCACAAACCTGTCGTATTGATTGGTGGCGCAACGGGACGAGTAGGTGATCCTTCAGGAAAATCGGCGGAACGTCAGTTGCTCGATAATGAAGCCATTCAGGAGAATCTTGACGGTCAAAAGGCACAGCTTATGCGATTCTTGAATTTCGATTCAGGAGAAAACAAGGCTGTAGTGGTCAATAACTATGATTGGTTTAAGGATTGGAGCTTTTTAGACTTTATCCGAGATGTGGGTAAACACATTACGGTGAGTTATATGATGTCAAAGGATAGCGTAAAGAATCGTTTGGAGGCCGGTGGTTTATCCTTTACTGAGTTCACCTATCAATTAGTTCAGGGGTATGATTTTTTGCATTTATACCAAAATGAAAACTGCAAACTTCAAATGGGGGGAAGTGACCAGTGGGGTAATATTACCACTGGAACGGAGTTGATTCGTCGTAAAGCTCAAGGTGAGGCATTTGCCATAACCGCTCCATTAGTGACGAAGGCGGATGGAAGTAAATTTGGAAAAAGTGAGGGTGGCAATATCTGGTTAGATCCAAACAAAACACCTGTATTTACATTTTATCAGTTCTGGTTAAACATTGGTGATGAAGATGCCGTAAAATTTATTAAAATTTATTCGCTTAAATCCCGGGAAGAAATACAAGCTTTGATTGACGAACATCAAGGCCAAGAGTATTTGAGGATTTTACAAAAAGCGCTCGCTGAGGAAATGACGGAAAGGGTGCACAGTTCCCAAGCTTTGGAATTAGCGCAAAAAGCTACTACTGTGTTCTTTGGCAATGGAAAAGAAGAAGACTTAAGGGCATTGGATGAGGCTACATTAGCGGCTTCCCTTGAAGGTATGAATACGTTTCAAGTGAGCAGAACGTTGGTTGATAAAGGTATCCCGGTCATGGATTTAATTGCAACAGAGTCGACTATTTTCCCATCGAAAGGAGAGGCTCGAAAAATGATTAACGGAAACGGGTTTTCATTAAATAAAACAAAGTGCACGGACCCTGAGCTCACGGTTACATCAGAATACGTTCTACATAATCGATACATCATTGCCCAAAAAGGCAAGAAAAACTATTTTGTCATTGAGTTAAATTAAGAGTTCAGTTCCCGTAACTCCCAACCGAAGATTGTATCTTTGGGGTATGAAGGGAATTATCTTGGCCGGAGGATCCGGAACCCGTCTATACCCATTGACCATGGCTGTTAGTAAGCAGCTCATGCCGGTATACGACAAGCCCATGATTTATTACCCCTTATCGGTGCTAATGATGGCAGGTATTCGTGAAATACTCATCATCTCCACTCCGCATGACTTACCCCACTTTGAGAGACTTTTAGGAGACGGAAGCCGAATCGGTTGCCGTTTTGAATACAAAATTCAACCATCTCCAGATGGTTTAGCCCAAGCGTTTGTATTGGGTGAGGAATTTATTGGGGATGATGATGTAGCACTGATTTTAGGAGATAATATTTTTTATGGCAGCAACCTAAATGAAACGCTCAAAAGTTGCCGCAATCCCCAAGGAGGGATTGTTTTTGCTTATCACGTATCAGATCCGGAACGTTATGGAGTGGTGGATTTTGATCAGAACTTAAAAGCTTTGAGTATTGAAGAAAAACCATCAGAACCCAAATCTAGTTTTGCGGTTCCAGGTTTGTATTTCTATGATAACTCTGTGGTAGAAATAGCGAAGAATCTAAAACCGTCTGCTCGTGGTGAGTTGGAAATCACGGATGTAAATAAAATCTACCTGGAAAAAGGCGCATTATCGGTTCGAATCATGAGTCGAGGTACGGCTTGGCTAGATACAGGTACATTCGGTTCTTTGATGCAAGCTGGTCAGTTCGTAGAGGTAATTGAAGAACGTCAAGGCCTAAAAGTGGGTTGTATTGAGGAAATTGCATGGAGGCAAGGCTTTATCAATGACGAACAATTGGTTGAAATTGCTCAACCGTTAAAGAAAAGCGGCTACGGAAATTATCTAGAAAAAATCATTCATATTCAAACCTATTAATTCCACTGCATGTCTTCTGATAGATGGATTTCGGTTAAACAAAAGATTCAATCGCTATTGGACCGTTTACAACGATTGGAAGCGGAAAATGATGAATTACACCAAAAAATCAACCAATATGAGTCCGCCTTAGAGTCTCAAAATGAGTCGCAAGAATCAACCAATCAGGAAGAGGTAGATTTACTAAAGGGCAATCTTGCGAGAAAGGATGTATTCATTGAAAATTTAGAAGATGAAGTCCAGCAGTTCAGACAGAAAACGAGTGATTTAGAAGAAAAAATTGCACTCCAAGATAATACGCTGCAAATACAAAAAAACACCATTTTGGATTTAAGCGAACAGAATAAAATGATTAAACTTGCAAAAGGGATGTCTGCGGATAAAGCAGAAACCCATGAACTTAAAATTAAAATAAATCAATTAATTAGAGATATAGACCGGTGCATTGATTTGCTAAACGACTGATATATGGATACAAACGAAACTGTGCTTTTAACTGTGAAAATTGATAATCGCTCTATGCGATTGAGAGTTTCCAAAAAGGATGAAGCGCAAGTTTTGGCGGCAGTGGAACTGTTGAATAAAAGAATTGAGGGCTTTAAAAGGTTTGGTTCTTCGGACCCCTTAGATAGACTGTCTTGGGCGGCCCTTGATTTAGCGGGTGATGTAGTACGTCACGATGGAGACGCTTCTAACGCCGCTGATACGGATGAACATTTGGACGAAATAGAACAAATGTTACACACCATATGATCGTTTAAATGATTGATGCTCCCCTAAAAAAGGAGTAAAATGAACGAAGTATTATTTATCATTATCGGCGCTGTGGCTGGTCTAGGAATAGGCTATGTCGTATTAGCAGCAGCGCGTAAAAAACAATTAGAGAGTGAGAAAAGTCGCATTTTGAAAGAAGCCAAAATGCAGGGTGAAAACCTTAAAAAAGAACGCATCATGGAAGCGAAAGAGAAGTACATGCAACTGCGCTCTGAGTATGAGAAAGACACCAACAAAAGAAACCAAGAGCTTTCAAATGGAGAGAATCGCATCAAACAAAAAGAACAATCTTTAGAAGAGCGATTGAGAAATGCAAAAAGCAAAGAAGATGAAGCGCAGCAGAGAAAACAACGCCTAGATGCTCAAATGGAAAGCTACAAAAAGCGTGAAGGAGAATTGACAGAAATGAGAGAGCAACAGCTCAAGCAATTGGAAGCTATTGCGGGTTTATCTCAGGATGAGGCGAAGGAACAAATGCTCGAAGCCATTAAAGCAAAAACCCATACAGAAGGTCTTACTTTAGCGAAGACAATTGTGGAGGAAGCAAAATTGGGAGCAACGCGTGAAGCAAAGCGCATTGTTCTACAAACTATTCAGCGTACAGCTGCAGAACTAGCCATCGATAACACGGTAACGGCATTCCCATTGGAGTCTGACGATGTTAAGGGTAGAATTATTGGTCGTGAGGGAAGGAATATTAAAGCATTTGAAGCAGCTACCGGTGTAGAAATTTTGATTGACGATACTCCTGAGACCATTGTTTTAAGTTGTTATGATCCTATCCGCAGGGAAGTTGCTCGTGTATCTTTGGAACGATTAATCAGAGATGGAAGAATTCACCCAGCAAGAATTGAAGAGGTCGTTGAGAAAACTCAAAAACAAATTGAAGAAGAGGTTATTGAGTGGGGTGAGCGTACGGTTGTAGATCTAGGAATAACGGGTTTGCATCCGGAGCTAATTCGCTATGTGGGTAGAATGCGTTTCCGTAGTTCGTATGGCCAAAACTTGTTGAAGCACAGTCGAGAGGTGGCAAGATTATGTGCTACTATGGCCGCTGAAATGGGAATCGATGTTAAATTGGCTAAGCGTGCTGGTTTATTACATGATATTGGAAAATGCCCGGATAACGATGAGGAAACACCTCACGCATTACTGGGTATGAAACTTTGTGAGAAGTTTGGAGAACACCCAGAAGTATGTAATGCAGTGGGAGCTCACCACGATGAAATTGAGATGACAAGCCTATTGAGCCCTGTTATTCAAGCGTGCGATGCCATTAGTGGATCTCGTCCTGGTGCACGTCGCGGTGATGATCAATATGTGGAGAGGATTAAGGAAATGGAAAACATGGCACTCGGTTATCCTGGAGTAGAAAAAGCGTATGCAATTCAAGCCGGTAGGGAGTTGCGCATTATTATGGGCGCTGATAGCACCAATGATGATCAAGCAGATAACCTTGCCTTTGAACTATCCAATCGTATAATGACTGAAATGCGTTATCCTGGTCAGGTTAAAATCACGGTTATCCGTGAAAAACGCTCAGTAGGAGTAGCCAAGTAATCCAACCGGTGTCTGGAAAGCTCTATATCGTACCGACGCCCATTGGGAATTTGGGCGATATTACTTTCAGAGCCGTGGATGCCTTAAAGAATGCAAACAAAATTTTAGCAGAAGACACCCGCACCACGGGTGTCTTGTTAAATCATTATGAAATTTCCACTCCTTGTGAGAGTTTTCATATTCATAATGAGCATCATAAACTACCCAAGTTCATTGAAGATTTAAAACAGGGATCTATCCTTGCGCAGGTATCAGATGCTGGGATGCCAGCCATCTCTGATCCAGGCTATTTATTGGCTCGTGCGGCGATTGAAGAGGGTATCGATATTGAAGTATTGCCAGGGGCAACGGCTTTTTTACCAGCGCTGATTAAAAGCGGTTTTTCTTTACATAAATTTACATTTGAAGGTTTTCTGCCCCCAAAGAAAGGAAGACAAACCAAACTCCAAGAATGGGCAAAGGAGAGCGACACCTTGGTCTTTTATGAGAGTCCCCATAAACTGTTAAAAACCCTAAATGCGTTATTAGAATACTGTGGTGAAAACAGAAGAGTAAGTGTTTCAAGAGAGCTTACAAAGAAATTTGAAGAAACGATTACCGGAAGGTTAATTGATGTGTTGTCGCATTTCGAATCAAAATCCCCTAAAGGAGAATTTGTTGTAGTTTTGGAAGGTGTCAAATACTCCCAAATTGAACCTGAGTAAAATACGTTTAGCTCCTAACTGGGTATGGATAACATTACCGGCCCTTCTATTCGTAATTGCATGGGAACCCATTGGGTTGACGCCGTTATTGTGGTTGGCATTTATACCATTTTTTGTGCTACACCAGCGTTTAACGGTTGCTTCTAGATGGAAGTATTTTGGAAACATTTACCTCGCTTTATTTGGTTGGAATGCCACCACCACATGGTGGGTTTTTTATGCGTCTGCCGCGGGTGGAGTTTCCATGTTAATTCTGAATACCCTTTTCATGTGCATTCCATTTTTAATTTGGCGGTTTGCTGAAAAAAAAGGTTTGAGCGGTTGGAATGGATTTCTACTTTTTACACTCGCGTGGATACTCTATGAATACGGGCACCATAGATGGGATTTAAGTTGGCCTTGGTTAACCTTGGGAAATGGCTTGTCAAGTGCTCCTTGGATGATTCAATGGTATGAGTGGACCGGAACGTTGGGAGGTACCCTTTGGGTCCTATGGTTGAATTATTTTTTTTACAAGCTTCTATTAGACCCTACTCGCAGATTAAAGCAAGCTATTTCATTACTTGTATTGGTTCCAACGTTAGCTTCCTTGATTTTGCTGGCTTATCGAACCAATACAGAGGGAAACGAGATCAAAGTTGCAGTCATGCAGCCTAGTTTTAATCCATGGAATGAGAAATTTGATAGAGACCCCGTGGAGATGCAGGAGGAAATGCAGCAGATTTCAATGACGGGGATTGATAGTAGTACGAATTGGCTGCTCTGGCCTGAAACATCTATGGTTCGAAGCATGGATATCGATTATCTAGACAGGAATGCTCAAGTGTTGATGCTTAAAAGAGATCTGATTGAACCATTTCCTAACTTACAAATTGTCACGGGCTTTCATGGTATTAAATATTATCGTGCGCAGCAGAAACCAACGCGTAGTGCACGTAAATCAACCTATGATCCCAATGTTTATTACGATGTTTATAATTCGGCACTTCATTTAGCTAGGGATTCACAGTCAAAGTATTATCATAAGAGTAAATTGGTGCCTGGTACGGAACAGATGCCTTTTATTCATACCATACCTTTTTTAGAACAACTAGCCATTACGCTTGATGAGAATAGCATTACTGGAAGTTTAGGTGTGAGTGATTCGGCTTATTCATTGGGTTATAGCGAGCCGGTGGCACCCATTATTTGTTATGAAAGCATTTATGGTGACTATGTACGTAGTTATGTAAAGAAGGGAGCCACATGGCTGGGTATTATCACAAATGATGCTTGGTGGGAAAACACACCTGGTTATCATCAGCATTATTCTTATGCAAAACTACGCGCTATAGAGTTCAGAAAGTGGGTTGCGCGAAGTGCAAATACGGGTACTTCAGGTTTTATTGATCCTGTGGGAAATAGTTACGATGAAACCAGTTGGTATGCTAAAACCTGTATTCATCGAACGATAAGCGCAAATAACATCAAAACGCTTTATCTCTACTTAGGAGATCTAGGAGTTTTGGTTATTTACTCATTGATGGTATTGGTTTTTTACCTTTGGAAAAGGTCTATTTGAGTTTCGTTTGCCAATTCCATGCATCTTTTAACATGGTTTCAAGGTCTCGTTTGGCTTTCCAACCCAATACATTTTCTACTTTGGTTGTTTCCGCCCAGACTTGAATCACATCACCTGCTCTCCTAGGGCCAATTTTATGAGGTACAGAGATTCCATTTGCTGTCTCAAAGGCATGAATTACCTCTAGTACACTGGAACCATTACCAGTACCAATATTGAAAACTTCAAAAGACTCATTTTGCTCATCATTAATTAAACGATTAACGGCGAAAACATGTGCTTCAGCAAGATCCATAACATGAATATAGTCACGAATACATGTGCCATCTGTAGTGTTGTGATCATCACCAAATACGGTGAGTTCTTTCCTGATTCCGGCTACGGTTTGGGTAAGATAGGGGATGAGGTTGTTGGGCACCCCGATTGGAAGTTCTCCTATTAAACCTGATTCATGCGCTCCGATGGGGTTAAAATACCTTAAACATTGGGTGTTTAACCAGTTGGCATTATCCTTAAGTATAATCTCTCCCATCTGTTTGGTTGCGCCATAAGGTGACTCAGCCATTTTTGTGTGGGTTGATTCTTTAACAGGTATGTCATCTGGTTCTCCGTATACGGTACAGCTACTGCTGAATACCAAATTACCTATATTCTCTTCTTTCAACACTTCCATTAAGGTAATCAGGCCACCGACGTTATTACGGTAGTAGGTTAAGGGTTTTTCTACACTTTCACCTACTGCTTTAAACGCTGCAAAGTGAATAACACCTCGAGGTTGATGTTCCTTTATTACATTACCTAATGCCGCTTTATCATTTACATCAATATTGGCCCAGATTGGTTTATAACCAATGAGTTTTTCAATTCCATCCATAGCTGATGCTTTTGAATTACTCAGGTTGTCGATGATAATGGGTACAAAGCCTGCTTCGTGTAGACAGACTACTGTGTGTGACCCAATAAAACCTAGTCCTCCGGTTACAATTATTTTATGCTTCATCTATGAGTTTAATTTCTGAATCTGATATCATTTTATATCGCTCACCTGTTGCGGGGCATTGGGCGACACCATCCTTATTAAAATGTAGTTTTTCTCCTTGTTTACTCATCCATCCGATTTGTTTCATCGGTACACCAACGACAAGAGCGTATGCAGGGATATCTTTATTAACCACACATCCTGCTCCAACAAAACAGTATTCACCTAACTCAATTCCGCATACGATGGTTGCATTTGCTCCAACACTGCAGCCTTTACGCAGAATGGTCTTTTTATATTCAGATTTACGTTCAATAAAGGCTCGTGGATTGATAACGTTGGTAAAAACCATACTCGGTCCGAGAAAACAATCGTCTTCAATATGAACATCGGAGTATATACTAACGTTGTTCTGGACTTTTACGCCATTGCCGATAGTCGTTTTATTTGCGACAAAAACATTTTGACCAAAGATGCAATTCTTTCCAATTTGAGTATCGGCCATGATATGGCAAAAATGCCAAACCTTGCTACCATCTCCTATTTGCGCACCATTATCAATGATTGCTGTTTCGTGTTGGTAAAAAGCCATGCTTCAAAGTTACAATATGAGGCTTGAGACAAGCAGTTTATATACCAAAAAAAGAGGGAGTTCGCGAACGATACTCCCTCCTTGTATGGTTTGTTTGGTTGTTGTGTAATGTATTAATAGGTTAGTTTAAAGTCTACGCGTCGGTTTTGATCTCTTCCGCTTCTCGATTTGTTAGTCGCTACTGGCATGGTTTCACCATATCCTTTTGCGGTTAGACGGCTTTCATCAATACCTTTTCCTTTCAAGTATTCCATTACTGACTTTGCGCGACCTTGACTTAATGTCATATTTGCTGCATCATCTCCACGATCATCGGTATGACCTTGAACTTCTACAAACGCCTCCGGATACTCATTTAAGATATCAATAAGCTTATCCAAGTTTTTGAATGAAGATGTTTTTAACGTGGTTTTGTTGTTGTCGAAATAGATTCCCTTAGCAGCTAAAGCAATTTTCTTGATTACTTTTTCTTCAATTACAGGGCAGCCCTTTGTTTCAACGGTACCTACTTTATCTGGACAACGGTCTGTGTTATCATAAACACCATCACCATCAGAGTCAGGACAACCCTCAGCATCAATATTCCCTGGTGTACTTGGACATTTATCATCGATATCAGCCACACCATCTTCGTCTTTATCTGGACAACCCTTTAAAGCCACAACACCCGCTACTTTTGGACAGCGATCGTCTTTATCAGCGATACCATCACTATCTGTATCAGGGCAACCATTAAATTTTGGAAGACCTTTTTCTGTCGGACAATCATCTAAACGATCTGGTATGCTATCTTTATCTGTGTCAGGGCAACCTTTAAACTCTGCAAGTCCAGCATTATCCATACAATCGTCATCTGCATCCAATACTCCATCACCATCGCTGTCTGCAGGACAACCTACACTATCCACAAAACGACGATACTTTGGAAGTGTTTTACGACACTCATCAAACTTGTTAGGAACGCCATCCTCGTCACTGTCTTTCAAACGACGACCGCCTCCCATTCCGATTCCGCCTTCAAGTGAGTAAGAAACTCCAAGTGCATGATATCCCCAAGCGTCGTTGGTACGATATAACTTATGAACTAAAGGCTTTTCTTCACTTGGTGGATTTGGATCAGAGTCGTTAGCTCCGTCCCATCTGTCGTTGAACGTATACGTCAAAGTGTATTGCCAATGAAGTGCAAGCGCATCGGTTAAAAAATATTTGAAACCAATACCACCTTGCAAACCAAATCCGATATCTGTAATGGTTTGTTGCACGGGATGCTCGGATCCATAAACGGGATCAATTTTAACAGCTGCAGTGTAGGGATATGGCCCCCAACGCATGGTTGAATGCACATAATAACCAGAAGCGGCTCCGTACAAATAGGGAGCAAATTTGCTTGATTCTGACATGATCGCGCCGTTATTCAGTTTATATCTAGCACCAAAGCTTAAATCCCCCGTTTGTGCTCTGAAGCTTCTCCATACGATATCTCTCTCACGAACAAACTCGTAGATATTTTCTGTAGCACCAACTTCACCAAAAGAAACGTTGGCAACCGCATCTATACTAGGACTCAATGAATAAGTAAAGGCTGCACCACCCCCTTGGTATATAGGGGCACGATTGAAGAACAAAGAAGAACCCAGGTCTCCGATGTACTCACGCATTCCTCCGTTAAATTCAATTCCATATGACCCTGTAGATTGGGCCATTGTACCGGCAGCAAAAAGGCCAGTTATAGTGCATGTAAAAAGATGTTTTAGGTAGTTTTTATTCATACTTTATCCCGATTTAGTTGACGTTAATAGAAATAGTGGATAACAAATATAACGAAGTCTACAAGAAAAAAAAGTTTTTTAAGAAATTTTCAACACCCATTGAAACCTACATTTTACTAGGCTTTTCAAGCATTTATAACCGACTGATTGTCCTTAATTATGTACCTGTATCAGGTTACCATTACTACTTACATAATATTGGGCTAATCTCCCTGCGGCAGGCCCGGCGGTAGGGAAACCAGAATACATGTAGGTACTGGTACAGCATGGCTCAAATGTTTTTCCAGTGTATTTACCGCACATCAGTTGAATATTGATGGAGTCTACCCATATTTGAGAACATGCCTTTGTTGGTTCATGAGCACAAGTTCTTTCGAAAGCATACCACTCTCCGTCGTAATCGTGAATGACAAGGACTCCTTTTACGCCTCCATCAAAATAGGAGTGGGTCCCGACATTATTTAAGTGTAAATTAGAGCTGAGGTTGAGATCTATGGTTAGGTTCACTAAACCACGTGGTATATTCTCAGTAACCGTACTAGATTTATCGCAAGCCGAAATGCCAACGACGCCAAAGAACAGAAGAACGGTATTTCTTAGAAATCTAATCATACCGATAAAATCCACGTTTGCTTTTTCTTCCGTGGAAACCTGCATCTGCCAGTTGCTTTTGTATGCGACTGGGTCTGAATTTAGCATCGTAGTTAAACTGCTCAAACATGGAGCTCGTGACAGAGTAATTGGTTTCTACTCCTATTAAGTCCATTAATTCAAATGCGCCCATCTTAAACCCTGTTGCTTTCATTAGCTCGTCCATTACTTCATGTGAACATACATTCTCTTCCAGTACTTTTAAGCTTTCTACGTAATAATGTCTTGCTACTCTATTAACGATAAATCCGGGAGCGTCTTTTGCAAGAACGGCTTTTTTACCTAATGAATTTGCCCAATCAAATGCTTTTTGAGCATAGGAATCATCAGTGGCCGCTCCACTAATGATCTCAACTAATTTCATGATATGTGCCGGATTGAAGAAATGCACACCTACCAATCTCTCTGGATGTTTTAACTCTCTTCCTATTTGTGTAATTGGAATAGAAGAGGTATTTGTTGCCAAAATACAATGCGATGAATTTTGACTTTCTAAATCTGCAAATAATTTTTGTTTAACCTCGAGCTTTTCCACGACCGCTTCAAGAATTAGGTCACCCACTAAATCATTGAAGTTTTTTGTGAAACTCAAATTGGAAAGCGCCTCATCTTTTTGAGAATTATTCATCTTTCCTTTTTCTATGGCCTTTTTTAATTGTTGATGGATGTATGATTCTGCCTTTTGCAGGGCATCCTCATTTAAATCGTATAGCGTTGTAGAGTATCCCGCACGAATAGACGCAATGGCAATGCCTGAACCCATTACACCGCAACCAACAATAATGACTTTCATGAGTGCAAAGTTAACGGCCTTTCAGCCATTTTTGAGGATCTTGTTTTTCTTGACCTTGCCAAACTTGGAATTGTAAGATCGATTTATCTTCTTCATCGGTCATAACAGAACCCAATTTTTGTCCGGTTTTTATTTTTTGTCCCTTCCTAACCTGAATGCTTTTCATTCTCGAATAAACGGTGAAAAAGTCACCATGATTAACAAGTACAGCATCTCCTTGACCAGGTATGGATAAAATGGCACTAACAGAACCATTGAAGACTGAATAAACCGATTCACCTTTGTTTGTGGTAATATCTACTCCGTTATTTTGGAGGGTTATGTTTCTAAATTCTGGATGTTTGTGAACGCCAAAAGTTTGTGAAACAAAGCCGCGTTTGACCGGCCAGGGTAATCCACCCTTATTTCGTTCAAAAGCGGAACTAAGCTTAACCGCTTCTGGTGTGCGATTTGAAGTTGATTTACCTTCTTTTTTTGCTCTTGCTCTTCTTGCTGCTTCTCTTTCTCGGCGACGTCTTTCGGCTTCTATTTCTCGTTTAATTGCTGCTTTAATGGCCGCGTTTAGTTTGGCCATTTGTCTTTGCTTTTGTTTGATTTGGCTATTCAACGAACTCTCTTTTTTAGAAAGTGTTTTGACCAATCTTGATTTAGACTTCTCGTCGTTTTCTAATTTTTTTCTTTCTCTTTCTTGGGAAAGAAGTAATGCTGATTTCTCTTTACGTATTCTGTTCAGTGCATTTATAGCGTTTTGAACCTTCGTCTGTTGATCTTTAAGTTCAGCTATTTGGAAACGACGATAATCCGATACTTTTCGCAGGTATTTCCATCTTCTTAAGGCTTGTTTGATATTTTTTGAAGAGAACACAAAGGCTAGTTCTCTGCCTGTTTTTCTAGATTTGTAGGCTTTTTTAACTGTTTCATTGAGTTGCACTTTAACCTTGTTGAGCTCTTTCTGTAATAGAATGAGTTGCTCGTTTTGACGCACGATTTCCTCCTCGGTAGCAATGATTTCCTTCTCAAGGCTAATGATGAGCTCTTTTCTTTGTTTGATGACTCGTTTTAAGGTGCTTAACTGATGTAAAGTAGCCTTCTTCTTATTTGTGGTAGATTTTAATATTCGCTGACTTTGAGCGAGTTCACGTTGAACACGTTTACGTTTAGCCTCTAATGCTTTTCTAGATGTTTGTGCATCCAAAGGCATATGCAAGACCAACACAAGTAGGCCCAGCAACCATTTTATTTTTAGCTTGCTAGAGTAGTTTAACACGTTTGTATCCTTCAGGAATACTGAAAGGGTACGAAGGTATAGTACTAAACGACACGTTTCTTAACTGCATTTCCAAGCGTACAGTATTTAGTTCATCTTCAACTTGAATGAACCATTTCGCCGCAATTGGGTATACTTTCCATTTGGTAAACGATTGATATTGAGCAACTAAAGATCGGTCGGGGTTCTTTTTTATAAATGAGTTAAAAACCACCCCTGTATCGCTAATACTTGTGGAATAGTCTTTAAAAGGTTCCGATTTCCCCCAAAAAGTGGAATCTTTTGATCCTGGTATCTTAACCAATTCATTGGTGAGGGTTTCGCCGGTAAATAATTTTTGAATGGAAGACACTTGCGCAGGTAATTGCATTCTTCTTTCTAGTTCTTCTAGAGAAAGCGCATAATATTCACCCTGCATTACATTGAGTATGTGGGCACTATCTTGATTGATAACTCCTCGCGCAATTTGAAGTCCAAATACGGCTTTGATGCTAAACCAAATAATGGAATCGCGTTTCATCTTTAACCTAAGTGTTCCACTGTACTCATTTCCCCCAAATTGAATTCCGCATTGATAAGAACTACTGATATGCTGCCATTCATCACTGAGGCTGGGTTGCAGTTGTTCAACCTCCGGATTGGGTTTCTTTAAAATTCCGCAGGAACTAAATAAGAGGGTGAATAATAATATGGGAGTGAGCGACTTCATTTTACGATTGGATTTGGGTTTATTCGTTTTTTTATGAATGGTTTCGAAATATTGGGGTCGATTAGTAAACGATTAAATAACGCCTTAGATTTTGTGTCATCACCCGTAAATCGGAGTCCCTCTGCTTTTATTAGACCAATCCAATCACTTTCGTTAAGCACAAGGAAATTTTTACTTGATTTATTTGAGTTCATAAGAAATGGAGTAACCGCTACACTGAGTTCTGTCAACTCATCTAGGAAAGGAAATAACATGGTGCTATTTTCCCATGCTTTATTAAAGTGTTCGAGGTCCTTTTCCATGAATGCGGCATATAGTCGCATCTTATGCAAAGTGATATTTTCAGGGTTGTGTTCTAAGGCACCATCACTGTTCTGATAAGCCGAAGTCCATTTACCGACCATCAAATCATCATAGATGCCAATGATTTGTTCAAACCCGTTGGGCATTTCAACTTTTTTCTTGGAGGTAATTTCTTTTATTTCAAATAACCATTGGAAAATGTCATCACGGTGTGGAAGGCGTTCAGAAAGCAGTTGAATTTCTCGTACGGCAGATACAGTATCTCTATTTTCTAAATGTAACTTGAATAATTGTCTGCTGATGTATTCATTTCTTCCAAACGATTCAATCCAAGCATCCCCAATTTCGATGGCTCTGGCTGTATTGCTCGATTTTCTAGCAGCCATTAAGGCTTTTTCATGTCTTCGGATGTATCTAGGGTTAAGTTGTATGAGCTTTAAGTATATTCTTAAAGCGCTATCATATTGATATTGACGTTCCCAGGATTCGGCTAGATCAAATAGAAAGTTCTCATTTGAAGGGTTAGCCTCTACACATTTTTTGTGATAATAATGAGCTTGAGGGAACTTCCCTTGGGCATGGTAACACTTGGCTAAGCGATAGTGAACTGAATTCTTTTCGGTGAATTGAGTATCGTATAATAATTCTTCCCAGAGTGCTGTAGCACGCAACAAGTCGCCCTTTGAAAATAAATTTTCTGCTTTAAAGTATTTCTTTCGTTGTGCGGAATAATCAGATTGTGCTGAGACGTAAGAAATTCCTCCAAAAATGAAGCAGCAAAGAGTGATTATTGCTTCATAACGGAATAATCTCCGATGCTGTATTCTTTTGGACTTCCCTCTAGGCATACATGATTTCCAATCATGGAATTTTCGCAGTGTAAACGAATCAGTTCTGAGTTTTCACCCACAATGCTGTTGCTAATTACGCAATTTTTCAACTTGGAATGATTACCAACGCTTACAAAAGGACCAATTTCACAGTTTTTTAGTTCTACTCCTTCACCGATGAAACATGGTTCATGAATTTTAACGCTTTCATCAAAACGATCTTCAGCAATTGAAAATTGTTGTTTTTTATTGACTAAAACGCGTTGGTTGGTATTAACCGTTACGCCATAATTTCCACAATCAAGCCACTCATCTACGGCTCCTGGAGTGAATAACATGCCTTTATTTTTCATGTTCTCCATGGCGTCTGTGATTTGAAATTCCCCTTTGTCTTTGATGTCGTTATCAATCAAATATTGCAATTCGCTTTCGAGGGTTTCACCGCTTTTGAAGTAATAAATACCAATGATGGCTAAATCGGATACGAATTTTTGTGGTTTTTCAATGAAGTCGGTGATAATCTGGTCGTCGTTATATTTTACAACCCCGAAAGAACTTGGATTATCTACTTTCTGTACCCAAATTACGCCGTCTTTGGTACGATCGAGGGTAAAGTCTGCTTTAAATAGCGTATCGGCAAAAGCAACAATCACTTCGCCTCTGAGCACTTCTCTAGCGCATAATATAGCATGGCCAGTTCCAAGGGCTTCCTCTTGATGGAATATCCTGCCGGTGGCTCCAACATCGGCGGCAATTTGTTTGAGGTTTTCTTCAATTTCAGAACCAAATTCGCCAATAACAAACCCTATTTCATCAATCTTTTCATCACAAACGTTGGCGATATCCTCGATTAACCAATGAACGATAGGTTTACCAGCAACTTTTAATAGAGGCTTTGGAGTAGTGAGAGTGTGCGGTCTCATTCGCTTCCCCATGCCTGCCATCGGAATTATTAAATTCATTATTAACGTATCAATTTCCTTAAAAGGTCTGCAAATTAAGCGAATGTTTACGAAACTTATGTGAATGCGGTGTTATTTACCGCTACTGCCGTAACCACCTGAACCCCTTTCGGTGTCACTTAATCGATTTACGGACTCCCACTCAACCCGTTGGTATTTGGAAAACACCATCTGAGCAATTCTTTCCCCTGATTTCACAACAAAGGCCTCTTTACCATGATTAATGAGTAGAACTTTGACCTCTCCGCGGTAATCAGCATCGATAGTACCTGGACTATTGAGGACGGTAACTCCATGTTTGAATGCTAACCCGCTTCGCGGTCGAACTTGCACCTCATATCCTACGGGAATTTCTATATAAATACCTGTGGGTATTATCTCCTTTTCACCCGCTGCAATAATCACATCCCCATCCGGTAGATAAGCATGGATATCCGCTCCGGCACTGCTTTCGGTTTGATGCTCAGGTAAGGGATTATCCGATTTATTGATGACGAATATCTTTGGCATGTTGGAGTTTCTTTTCGTAGGAAAAAATTACAGCGAAAAATAACAATATCAATCCTAATCTCCCCCACATAGCTATCCATCCACCCCAGTAGGCCAGTATGTAACCGAATGTAAAACAGAGAGCAATAAGGGGGATTAATAGCCTTAAATTATAGGGTATAGGATAGTGTTTTTTCGACATGAGATAGCCAATAAATACCATGCTAGCGTAGGTAATTAAAGTGGTGATGGCAGAACCTTTGATTCCGATTTTTGGTATCAAAATCAAATTTAAAACGATGGTGATGATAGCTCCCGCAATGGCAGGTATCATTCCTAATAAGGTTTTTTCTGAAACCTTGTACCAAACCGACAAGTTATAGTATACACCAAGTAGAAGGTTTGCAGCTAGCAAATAAGGCACATTGGAAAGCCCTTCTGGATGAAGAAAGTATGCTTCGTTTCTAATCAACAAGGGCGCGATATAGGGTAAAATAACGATGGTGATGAGGTATAATAAACTCACGGCGTACACGAACCACTTCATTACAAAGGCATAGGATTCTTGCGGGTTCAATGATTTGGATTGTTCAAAGAAATAAGGTTCAACCGCAAATCGGAAGGCTTGTACGAAAAGGGTTAGTACCATACTTAATTTGTAAAAGGCAGAATAAATACTAACCTCATAATCTGCGACAGAAGACGGTAGGAGTGATTTCAATAAAATTCGATCGAATGTTTCGTTAATCATGCCGGCTAACCCAATAAAAATGATGGGATAGCTATACCGTAGCATCTTTTTAAGTAAATCAATATCAAGTCCGAGCCGAAGGTGTATCAACTGTGGACTGAGCAAGAGTAGGGTTATGGTACTTGCAATAAGGTTGGAGAGAAAGATGTACGATACCTGACTCAATCCGTTGGATATATTCCAAGCCCATTGGTATGTATCGGACCAATACGGGCATAATACCAAGAAAAATAAATTGGCACCCACATTAATTAGAATATTTGTGATTTTAACCCAAGCAAAATTCCATGGTTTTTCTTGTTGACGGATATATGCAAAAGCTAGCGAACTGATAGCATCAGCAGATAAGATAATGGTGAACCAAACGGCATATTCAGGGTGATCTGGGTACCCAATGAACTGCATGATTTCAGGTGCAAACCATCTAGACAAACTAATCCAAATGAACCCAGTGATCAGTAAAAAGTGCGTTGCGGTAGCGAATACTTTTTCAGGTTGGTGTTGTTTTCGTGCAAAATTGAAAAAGCCTGTTTCTAGCCCAAAGGCAAAAACCACTGCGAACAAGCTAGCATAACTGAACATGACACCTACTACTCCATAGTCAGCGACTTCGGTGAGCATACCCGTGTATAAGGGAACGAGCAGGTAATTAATTAACCTACCAAACATGGTGCTTAGACCGTAGATAGCGGTTTGAGAAGCAAGTTTCCTCAGAAGTGACACATGAACAAAGGTAAACAACCTTTACGTGATGGTAATGAATTTACATTGAGTCTTCTAAATGACTAAAATACAAAACACTATCTATTCCTTTATTGAATAGTAAGTCCAAAATAAATGACTCTTCTCGGTATCCAAATTTATTTTCAAACGTCTGGTAATAAGGCTGTTGTCGAACTTTGGTATTGGGTTTAAAAAGATGTTCAGTATTTGCTTGGGTGCTATCGTTCACGGTCAAATAATCTAAACCGATAAGTGGAAGTAGCGTATGTATTATTTCCTTTTTGACATTGAAATAAGAAGGGTCTTCTCTTTTTAGGATCTCTATAAAGCGATACTCGTAATATTCAAAAAAAGGCGATTTTCCGTAGGCTGTTTTCAATGCATTTTCATGTTCTCGTACCCACTTTTCTTGAAAGCTAAACTCCCAATGTTCGGGATTTAATTTTTTACTGGCCTTGGATAGGGGGAAACGGAGTATTTGCACCCCATTGGGTCCAGCAATTTCATAATATTGAGAATCAAGTGGAGAAATGATGGGCACATATTTCGCTTTGATGCATTGATGGAAAAACCCAATGCTTGGGAATAAGCCGAATGGTTTTAGATGCGCTGTATTGAACTCTTGTCTGTTCGTTGATTCCATAACTCTTTTACGCTGAGTTTAACCAAGGGATCCTTAAATTTAGGTGCGATATCCATCATAGGTGCGAGAACGAAATTCCGTTGGGCGATTTCAGGGTGCGGAATTTGCAGTTTCTCAAAATTAATATGTTGGTTATTAAAATATAGGATATCGATATCTATTCTTCTCGGGCCCCATCGCTCGAATCGAACGCGACCTAAATTTTTCTCAATATCATTCAATTTTCTTAGGACCAACAAGGGGCTAAAAATGGTTTGAACCCATAGGGCTTGATTCACAAAATCGGGTTGGTTTGTTTTACCCCAAGCTGCTGTTTTATACATTGGAGATGCACGACGTATCGAACCAATCTGTTTTTCAATTAGCGAGTTAGCAGTCTCTAGAATCTGTATAGATTCACCCTGGTTGCTACCAGTAGATAAAAAAACGTTGTTTTTGAGGGATTTCAAGCAAGCAATATTAATAAAACATCGTTCTTTATAAACGACAATTTACATATAGATGATAGCCAACTACGGAGTTAGTCTACCGTACATTCTTGGGAATGGTATAGCTTCTCTAACATGTTTGAGTTTACAAACCCAAGCAACGACTCTTTCCAATCCCAATCCAAAACCAGAATGTGGAACAGATCCGTAACGTCGTAAATCTAAATACCATTCGAAAGCCTCCATCGGAAGTTCGTGTTCTTTGATTTTTTCAACGAGTTGTTCAACGTTGGTTTCTCTTTCTCCACCACCCACGATTTCACCGTATCCTTCTGGTGCTAGAACATCTACTCCGCGCGCAAAACGAGTATCTTCAGGATTGCGTTTAAGGTAAAATGCTTTTACCTCGTGCGGCCAGTCGTATACCATAACAGGACAGTCAAACAATTTGGTTAGTACCGTCTCGTCGCTTCCACCAAAATCATTTCCATATTCAAAGTTCTTTGCGCTATTCAACCATTGCGGAATGTTTCTCAAGTCTTCTTCAACATCGGCTTTTTCCTGCTTGAGCTGGTTGATTTTATTTGTAAAGAAATTTATCTGCCCTTTTTTCATGCCGCCTGCTGCAATTTGATCCTCTCGATCTTTGATTTCGGCATCGATTTCCGTCAAACGGTTTTCGGTGTTCTTTAGATCTTCTTCTAATAGGTCGATACTGCGTTTACCATTAATGGATTTTTCTCCCTTGATAATAGAAACAGCCTCGTCGTAGGTCATTCTTGGAAATGATTTTAAGCTGCTTTCCAGGGCTTCTGTATCCCTGCCGATTTGTTCAAGTTCAGGCTTACATTGCTTAAGAACATCTTTAACTACGGCTTGCAACATTCCCTCTATGGTATCCATGTTTTGGAAAATATCATAAAAGGCCATTTCTGGCTCGATCATCCAAAACTCGGATAAATGTCGTCTGGTCTTGGATTTTTCTGCACGGAAGGTTGGACCAAACGTGTATATCTTACCCATCGCCATCGCCATAGCCTCACCGTATAACTGTCCGCTTTGACTTAAATAAGCGGGAGCTCCATAAAAGTCGGTTTCAAAAAGTGTACTGGTTCCCTCGCAGGCATTTCCAGTAAAGATAGGAGCATCCATTTGAACGAAACCTTGACCTTGGAAGTATTTGTGAATACTAAAAATAATGGTGTTGCGAATGCGCATGATCGCCCATTGTCTGCTACTTCGTAACCAAAGGTGTCTTTTATCCATCAGGAATTCTACGCCATGTTCTTTTTTGGAAATGGGGTAGTCTGTGCTATTTCCGACAATAGAAATTTCGCTTACTTCTACTTCTATGCCACCGATCTGTTTATCATCAGATTTAACTAAACCTTGTATGATTACACTCGTTTCTAAACTTGTACTTTGTGCTGTTTCGAGTTGTTCTAAACCAGAATTATCACCCGTTACCACGCATTGGCAATATCCGGTTCCGTCGCGCAAAACAATAAACGCGATTCCTTTTCCTTCTCTTTTATTAGAAACCCAACCTTTTAGAGTTACGCTTTTACCTATGTGTTGGGGTAAGTGTTTAATGTTTATTTGGTCTACAGACATTTGCTACAAAGATACCAATTCAAAGCCCAACTCTAAAAGGGTTAAGACATTAAGCAGTGTTTATTTTGGACAATTAATTTTAGTCCTACCTTTGACTTATGCCCTCAACGCAAAATATCACAGTGTTCATTCCATCTGGCGCTGGTGCGCCAGGTTTTGCAGGTATTTTGGAGTGTTTGAAAGAAGATTCGAGCATTAGGGTGATAGCTGGCGATATAAATTCTGAGGCATACGGTGCCACCTTGTGCGATAAATTCATCAAAATGCCAGCATCTCATACTCCGGATTTCATCGATAAAACCATTGAAGTATGCGAGGAAGAAGCAGTACAGGTTATTCTACCCATCACCACACGGGAATTATTTGAACTTTCAAAGAACAAGTGGAGATTTCAAAAAATGGGTGTTTGTGTAGTAGTTTCTGAATTTGAGGGTTTATCAGTTGCCAACGATAAAGGCAAACTTCACCGTTTTGCAAAAGATTTAGGAATTCCTGTTCCCGAAGGTAGATATTGTGAGAGTAGAGAATGCTTAAAATCCTGTGCTGAGGAACTATTTAAAGGACACGATCAGTTGTTTTTTAAACCAGTACTTGGAAATGGCTCGAGGGGAATTGGAAAGATCACCAAGACTGCTGAACTTTTGAAAAATGAAAAATTAGGATTGGTTTCTAGAACCCTAGATGAATGGTATCTAAGATTACCCCAAAAGCCAAAGACACCTTGGTTATTAACCGAATATCTCCCAGGAATGGAGTTCTCAGTGGATGCATACATTCATAAAGGCAGTGTATCCGTGAATATCCCAAGATCTCGCGATAAAATGGTTTCGGGCATTTCTGTATCTGGAAGCTTCATCCAAAACAAGCAAATCATTGACTATACCGATAGATTGATACAAAAATTAGGTTTAGAAGGGCCTATCGGCGTTCAATGGCGTTTGGATGGTGACGGTATTCCTCGACTGTTAGAGATAAACCCTCGTTTGCAAGGAACAACCTCAACCTTAAGGCAAGTGGGAATCAACATCCCTTTGATTGCCATAAAGGTTGCTTTAGGTCTAAACGTTTCGATCCCAGAGGATATAAATTGGGGCAGAAAATTTACTCGACATTGGAAAGATGTATTTCTAGTCTAAATATCGAATGAATATTTTAACCACAAATCACAATTTGTTTTATCTTCGCATCAACTATGAGTAACGAAAAGCGCAACACCAAGAAATACTGGGCACTATGTATTGTGAGTGGAATCGCATTAACGTATTTCACCATCTTTTTGCCTCAAGCCTTCTGGTTAGGTCTGCCAACTTTCTTCGGAGGTATGGCTATGGCTATGGATTGGGTATAACTCCTTCATTTAAAAACCTTTAACATGCACGTTATCGTGCTTAAAAAGAAAAACTATGTCAAATATTCATTGGTTTGATTTTGAAAAAGACATTGAAGAGTTGATTACTCAGCTTGCGTCTGCTAAGACTAAGCATGAAGAGGGTCAATTAGATATGTCAGACATGATTCAAGCACTTGAATCAAAAATTAAAGAAGCACAGAAGAAAACCTATTCAAATTTATCAGGATGGCAAAAAGTGCAAATCTCCCGCCATGCTGAAAGACCATATACACTTGACTACATCGAGCATATTTGTACTGATTTTGTTGAGCTTCACGGAGATAGACAAATCAAAGACGATAAAGCCATTGTAGGTGGGTTTGCTAAAATTGATGGCAAGCCTGTTATGATTATCGGTCAGCAAAAAGGTAGAAATACCAAGCAAAGACAATTACGGAATTTCGGAATGCCAAACCCCGAAGGTTACCGAAAAGCGCTTCGATTGATGAAGTTAGCTGAAAAGTTTAATGTGCCGGTCGTTACTTTGATAGACACTCCAGGTGCAAGCCCCGGTTTAGAAGCGGAGGAAAGAGGCCAAGGTGAAGCGATTGCGAAGAATCTTTTTGAAATGTCTACACTTAGTGTTCCTATCGTATGCATTGTAATAGGTGAAGGAGCTAGTGGAGGAGCATTAGGTATTGGAGTGGGCGATCGTGTATTGATGATGGAGTATACATGGTACAGTGTGATTAGTCCCGAAAGTTGCTCTAGTATTCTTTGGAGAACTTGGGATAAAAAAGAGCTCGCTGCCGATGCATTGAAGCTATCTTCTGAAGACATGTTGAAAAATAGACTTGTAGATGGTGTAATCAAAGAACCTATTGGCGGCGCTCATCACAACCCTGAAGCAGCATATCAAGCCTTAAAAACGACCGTAAAAAGGGAGCTAAAAGTGTTGATTGAATTGGATAAAGACACCTTGATTCAACAGAGAATAGATAAATTCTCAAAAATGGGGGTAGTTGTAGAACCTGCCGAAAATTAATCAAATATGATGCAACGGGTCACCGATTTATTGGGTATTAAATATCCCATTATACAAGGCGGGATGATCTGGTGCTCGGGTTGGAGATTAGCATCTGCAGTGAGTAACGCAGGTGGATTAGGTTTGATTGGTTCTGGGAGCATGTACCCGGAGGTTTTATTAGAACATATTCAAAAATGTAAAAGGGCTACGAGCAAGCCGTTTGGAGTCAATTTACCCTTGCTTTATCCTGATATTGATAAGCACATTGAACACATTATCAATGAGAAAGTGCCGATTGTGTTTTCTTCTGCTGGGAATCCCGCAAAATACACTTCCAAATTGAAAGAAGCGGGAATTACCGTGGTGCACGTGGTCGCCAACAAAAAGTTCGCATTGAAAGCGGAGCAGGCTGGATGTGACGCCGTAGTTGCAGAAGGATTTGAAGCTGGAGGTCACAACGGACGTGAAGAAACAACCACGATGTGTTTGATCCCCTTGATCAAAGAGCAAGTCAATATACCAGTGATTGCCGCGGGTGGTATTGGTAGCGGTAGAGCTATGGCTGCGGTAATGGCTTTGGGTGCCGATGGAGTACAAATGGGTAGTCGATTTGCTGCTACGTTTGAAAGCAGTGCACACGAAGCATTCAAGTCGGAAATTATCAATGCCGATGATGGCGATACCCAGTTAACCCTAAAAGAAGTAACACCGGTCAGGCTAATAAAAAATAAGTTTTACGCTGACGTGCAAGAAGCCTACGAAAGAGGTGCTTCAAAAATAGAATTGATCCAACTTTTAGGTAGAGGACGTGCAAAAAAGGGAATGTTTGAAGGCGATTTGAATGAAGGAGAATTAGAAATAGGTCAAGTTAGCGCACAAATTAGTGAGATGAAAACCGCGGAGGAAGTGGTAGAGGAAACATGGGGTGAGTTTCAATTGACTTGTAAATCGTTTTCTAGTTTTAGTAACTTTGGTTGACATGGATACTCAAAAAAGTATAGAGTTACATTGGAAAGTCGTGTACGTTGCGAGTAGGCAAGAAAAAAAGGTATCTGATTATCTGGAGAAACAAAGCATTGAGCATTATTTGCCGCTATACCGCAGTTTGAGGTTCTGGAAGGATCGTAAAAAGTGGGTAGAAATGCCTTTGTTTAATGGTTACATCTTTGTGAAGCCTACCGATTTAGAGCGTGATATGGTTTTACAAACACCAGGCGTGGTGAAATACATTCGTCATAACCAGAAAGACGCACGAGTTCCTGAAAAGCAAATTGAGTTGATCAAAGAGTTTGTTGAACTCGGTTATAATATTTCTGAATTTACCTCTTCCGAAAAATATGAGAAAGGAGATATAGCGGAAGTATTAGATGGTCCGCTTAAGGGACAAGAAGCAGAGATCTTTAAAATTGGAGAAGAGAACTATGTGATTGTCTCTGTTGAGGCGGTAAATCAATCCGTAAAGGTGAAGCTTCCAAAAGATATACTTAAAATTGTTCAAAAGAAGTCAGAGATGGAGGACTTTAAGCCAATATGGTAGGAAATAAAATATTACTGTTGTCTCCACATACAGACGACGGAGAGCTCGGTTGTGGTGGTACTGTTGCCAAACTCATTGAGCAAGGTAAAGAGGTTTTTTATGTTGCTTTTAGTGCTTGTGAGCAAAGTGTTCTACCGCAGTTTCCAAAGGATATTTTGATTACTGAAGTTAAAGCGGCAACCTCAACTTTAGGTATTTCTGAAGACCATCTAATTCTCAAACGATTTGATGTTCGTACCTTTAATTATCACCGCCAAGAGATACTTGATATTCTAATTCAGCTTAGAGAGGAGATAAAGCCAGATACCGTATTAATTCCTTCTTTAAATGATATTCATCAAGACCACAAAACTATTGCTGAAGAGGCTTTAAGGGCGTTTAAGTTTATTAATGTTCTTTCGTATGAATTACCATGGAATAACCTGAATTTTAACACCTGCGCTTTTGAAGTCTTGGATGAGAAGCATGTTAAAACCAAGGTTGAAGCTTTAAAGAAATACCAGAGCCAAGCTCATCGACCTTATGCTAATGAGGAGTTTCTTAGATCTCAAGTGAGGATGAGAGGAGTTCAAGTCTCAAGAAAATTTGCAGAAGTATTTGAGGTTATTCGAACCGTGATGGATTAATGCATGAGGTAGAGAATCTCGGGCATTCGTGTTAAATTCGCCTTGATGCAGTGGATTTCGCAATTAATTTTTGCCATTTTTTTGGCCGTTGGTATAGAATTCTTTCGCCGTAGCGTATTAAAAATTAAGAGAAATATCAATATTGGTCGTGATGAGAAAATCAACGACCAACCCAAAGAGCGCTGGAAACAAACGTTTTTGGTGGCCTTAGGTCAGAGTAAAATGGTTAGAAGGCCCGTTGCTGGTTTCTTCCATATTCTGATTTACGCGGGCTTTGTTTTGATCAACATAGAAGTGTTAGAGATACTCATCGATGGTTTGTTAGGAACGCATCGTGTTTTTGCGGAACCACTTGGTGGTCTTTACAATACGGCCATTGGTTTTTTTGAGATATTAGCTTTCGGTGTATTGTTGGCATGTGTTGTTTTCCTTGCTAGGAGATACATAACGAAAGTACCAAGATTTACCATGCGCGAAATGAAAGGTTGGCCAACCAAAGACGCCACCATCATACTCGTGGTAGAAATTGTTTTGATGGGCGCTTTGTTATTCATGAATGCTTCCGAGCAAGTATTGCAACATCGTGGTGCCATGGTATCGCAAGGATCTTTTCCTATAAGCTCCTATTTGACACCGTTGTTTTCGGGTTATTCTACATTTACGCTTCATGTTCTGGAAAGAGGATTTTGGTGGTTTCATTTTGTGGGAATTTTGATATTCCTCAACTACTTACCATTCTCTAAACATTGGCATATCATTATGGCTTTTCCGAATGTTTATTTTTCTTCTTTGGATCTGAAAGGGAAATTTAACAACATGGATTCTGTTACAACGGAAGTTAAGTTGATGATGGACCCAGCTGCTCCTACTCCAGAGGGTTATGAACCTCCTGCTGGCTTTGGTGCTAAAGATGTGAACGATTTATCATGGAAGAACCTAATGGATGCCTACACATGTACCGAATGTGGAAGATGCAGTAGCGTATGTCCCGCCAACATTACGGGTAAATTATTGAGTCCTCGGAAGGTGATGATGGATACGCGCGACCGTGTAGAGGAAGTTGGAAAAACAATGGATGCAGCAGGAAATAAGAAAATGCCACAAGACGGAAAAGATTTGCATTCGTACATTAGTGCAGAGGAATTATGGGCTTGTACCACCTGTAATGCCTGCGCAGATGCATGTCCAGTGAATATTAACCCCGTCGATATCATTGTTCAAATGAGGCAATACCAGGTGATGGAGAAAAGTGCTGCGCCCAGTGAGCTCAATGGAATGTTTACCAATATGGAAAACAACGGAGCTCCATGGCAGTTTAACCAAAACGATAAAGGACAATGGGCTCAAGGTGATGCATCCTAAGCCAATACCCATCAATTATTCCTATCTTTGTAAGAACTATGAATACCATGTTTAATACGTTGTTGGTTTTCGGACTTGGAACCAGCGAAATCATTGTTGTAGCCTTAATCTTGTTGTTGCTTTTTGGTGGTAAGAAAATTCCCGAGTTAATGCGAGGATTAGGCCGGGGTGTTAAAGAATTCAACAACGCTAAAGACGGTATGCGAGATGAAATCCGCAAAGGAATGTCAGACGATGCTCCCTCCAATAGCGAAAAGGAAAGTTGAAATCGTATAACCGAGTAACCGATATACAAACCGACCTTCAATCAGGCTCGGTTTCTTGTGTTGAGTTGGTTGAATATTATTTACAAAATATTCAAGAAAAATCTCACCTCAACGCTTTTAATGAGGTCTGGGCTGATGAAGCGAGAAAAAAAGCCATCCTTATAGATGCCAAAATAAAATCTGGTCAAGCTGGTTCGTTGGCAGGGATAGTTATTGCTCTGAAGGATAATATGGCCTATAAAGACCATAAAGTAAGTGCTTCCTCAAAAATCTTAGAAGGTTTTGAATCCTTATACACAGCTACTGCTGTTGAGCGTTTAGAAAAGGAAGATGCCATTTTTATCGGTCGCACGAATTGTGATGAATTTGCAATGGGTGCTTCCAACGAAAATAGCGCGTTTGGGTCTGTAAAAAATCCACACGATGAAACCAAAGTACCAGGCGGAAGTAGTGGTGGAAGTGCGGTAGCAGTGGCCGCTGATATGTGTCATTGTTCTTTGGGTTCTGATACCGGTGGTTCCATACGTCAACCAGCGGCATTTAATGGTATTTATGGACTGAAGCCAACCTACGGAAGAATTTCTCGCTGGGGATTATTGGCATATGCTTCTAGTTTCGATCAGATTGGGCCTTTCGCTAAAAGTATTGAGGATGTTGCTTTATTAACTTCCATCATGTCAGGTAAGGATGAACATGATGCTACCTTATTACAAGAACCACCTATTGACAACTGGTCTTATGAAGGTAAGCAAAAACAAACATTTGCGGTGATGAATCAAGCGGTGAATCACGAAGGGTTGGACCCTGAAGTGAAAGATTCATTTACCCATTTGTTAGAGAAGCTAGAGTCCCAGGGACATAGCATCACTTATTTTGATTTTCCTTTATTGGATCAAATGGTGCCGACCTATTATGTCTTAACCACGGCAGAAGCGAGTTCAAACCTATCTCGATATTCTGGTATGATGTACGGATATAGAAGCGACAATGCGACAGATTTGGAATCGACGTATATTAAATCTCGTACCGAGGGCTTTGGTCCTGAAGTGAAGCGTCGTATTATGTTGGGAACCTTTGTTTTATCCAGTGATCAATATGATGCATATTACGAAAAGGCTTTAAAGGTGAGACGTATCATTCAGGATCAAACAGACCAAGTTCTGGATAACGCCGATGCGATTTTATTACCCACAACAAGTTCTCCAGCATTCGGTTTAGGCGAAAAAAGTAAGGATCCTGTTTCGATGTATTTGGCAGACTTGTTTACGGTTCAAGCTAATTTGGCTGGAAACCCTGCTATTTCTATACCGGTTTCTAAAACTGAAGAGGGTTTGCCATTAGGTGTTCAATTGATGACATCACGTGGGTCTGAAAATGATTTATACAGCCTAAGTAGATTGATTGAGGAGGTGAATTCTTGATGCTCGTGGTGAGGTTAGGGGGATTAATTTTAGCTTCTCTTCTATTTATGCTTCCTTCATTAGAGGCACAAACGGATAGTTCATTAAATCATCTGTATAAAAAATACCAAGAAAGAGGATTACCTGTCTTTAGGAATCAAGAAATTGATCGAGAAATCAAAGAGTGGTTAGAAGATAACGAGGGAACCACAGGAATTCTTGCTTCTAGATATGTCCATTACCGCAATCATATAGAAATCGAAAGGCGTGCGCATAAATTACCTTGGTTTGTAGGTTTTATACCTGCGGCGAATACGGGATTTGAGCCCCGTTTTAGAAACCCTTCTGGTTATACTGGGATGTGGCCTATGCCATATTTAATGGCCAAAAAATACGGGTTGCAATTAACGGCTTTATACGATGAGCGTAGGGAGCCAGAGAAAGCTACCAAAGCAGCTTGCCTTTATATCCAGGAGTTGCAGAATATCTATCAAGATTGGCGGTTAACCATCACGGCATTTAGGGTTGGTCCAGCGCGATTAAACCAAGTCATACACCGTGTAAATACCATCAACTTTGATACCGTTTATTTAGCTTTAGAGCCACAAGAGCAGTTGCCTATAATACAGTTTTTTGCAGCCTCAGTAGCGCTTTCAGAATACTTAGAGAATAGGGAAACAGAATTACAGAAATCGCCTTGGGGTAATAGAGAAAGGGTATTATCTATTGAAAGATCCCTTCCATTTTCTTTTTTTGAGGAACACTTTGATTTGAGCACGCTTGAGATGAGAAATTATAATCCAGCGTTGCGCACGGATCAGGTTCCATATATGGGGGAGGCTTTCGAGTTTTTCTTGCCTAAGGAAAAGGCATTTAGATTCAATGAGAACCGTGATTCATTAATTTTTTGGTTGGAAGGCCTTCCAGAACCACAGTTTGAGTCCGATACCATTTTACAGGTCTACGATGGCGACACAGTCTATGTGGTGAATCCTCCAAGTGAGTCGGATAGCATGGGTGTAGAGAAGGAAGAAAATGTATGGGTATACTACCGTGTGAAGCGAGGTGATGCCTTATACACCATTACCGATATTTTCAATTGTACCATAGCCGACATTCGAAGGTGGAACAATGTACCTAGAAAGAACTTCTTATTGGCGGGAAAAACTCTAAAGTTTTTTGTTCCAGCTAACAAAAAAATATACTACGAAGCTATCAATACCATGAGTCTTACTCAAAAACGAGCAAGAGCCAAGCGTGATGATTAATGTAATAAGGATAGGTTCAACGGGGAAGCCTTTACTTACATTCATTGCTGTTTTAAGCATGACATTGAATATGGATTTATACTCGCAAATAGATTCAAATGATGTATTTCAAAATGTTGTTATAAAAGAAGTTAAGGAAAAGATAAAAGTGGACGGTATTTTGGATGAACCCTTTTGGAATGCTCATTCATTCTCTACGGGTTTTCATCAGTATTATCCCTATGATACCTCAGTTGCTTCCACCCAGACATACTTCCTTCTAGGTCATGATGACGAAAATCTTTACGCAGCAATGAAATGTGAAAATCGGCATCCTGAGGTGCCGTTTGTGGTGAATAACCTCAAGCGTGATTTTTCGGTAACGACAAATGATGCTGTGGTATTAACCATAGGACCTTTCTTAGATGGGCAGAATGGATTTTCGTTCGGAGTTACGCCTCATAATGCGCAACGAGAAGGAGCAATCCAAAATGGAGGTATTTTTGGGGTTACAACGGCTTGGGATCAAGTTTGGTATAGTGAAACCCACATCACCGATAGTTTTTGGTACGCAGAAATGGCTATACCCTTGGCGAGTATTCGCTATGTTAAAGGCGCGATAGAATGGTCAGTGAATATTTCTCGTATTGACTACAAAAACAACGAAATAAGTAACTTTCATAAAGTTCCGAGGAACTTTAATTTTTCCACTCTGGTATTTGCGGACCGTTTGGTTTGGGAGAAACCCTTAGAAAAGAAATTCTTTAATGGGGTACTGGTTCCATATATTAGTAATACCAGTATTGAAACACTTGAAAATTCTGGGGGTAAAACAGTTGAACATAAACCGAGGATTGGTTTTGATGCTAAACTGGGCGTAACGCAAAGCTTAAATTTGGACCTCACGGTGAATCCTGATTTTGCCCAGGTAGATGTGGACCAGCAACAGGTTAATTTAACCCGTTACAGCTTGTTTTTCCCTGAAAGAAGACAATTCTTCATTGAAAATAGTGACTTGTTTGCCAATTTTGGTTTCAGACAAATCCGTCCATTTTTTTCTCGGAGGATTGGTTTAGCAAGTGACCGCACCAATATCCCGATACAGCAGGGTGTTAGGCTATCAGGGAAATATGGGAATGATTTACGTCTGGGAGTAATGAACGTTACAACCTTGGACGATTTAAAGCATGGTTCTCACATCAATTATTCCGTAGCTGCACTTCAAAAGAAAGTGTTGGATGCTTCTAATATTGGATTTATTGCTGTTCACGATGAAATACTCGGGTCTCCAACCAGGGACTTTAATACAGTTTTAGGTTCAGAGTTTAATCTACTTACCCAAGATAATGTATGGGCAGGTAAGGCTTTTGTTCAGAAATCGCTTTACCCAGGTTTGTCTTCATCTGAAGGTTTTGCTCATGCTACATGGTTGATGTATAAAACACTTGATTGGAATATCATGTGGAACCACGAATATGTCAGTAGACAATTTAACGCAAGAACAGGTTTTGTTCCGAGGGTGGATAACCGAGATTATTCAACGGGCAAAATTGTTAAATGGGATTATTGGCGTCTAGAGCCCATGATTAAACGGATTGTATACCCAAGCCAAAATGAACGTATCAATAACTACACGGTAGACCTTTACAACAGTTCTTATTTTGACAGTGCCTGGGTTCCAACTGAGTCGTTCACTTCTTTAACGAGTGATATTAATTTTCAGAACAGTACGCAGATTAGTTTGAGTACTTACCATTTATATTATCGCTTATTCTTACCATTTGCACCTGTTCCACTACCAGGTGGCGGATACCTTAGTGGTGATTACGATTGGTTTGGAGGGAATATCTCGCTTTCTACGAACAATAGAAAACCATTCGTAGCCTTTGCTCAGTATGATTTCGGGGGATATTACTTCGGTAGTAAGCAAGAGGTTAAAGCTAATATTAAGTATAGGGTACCTGGTTTGGGGAGGCGTAAAATACCACGCCTATACCTAACAGGAGACCTCCGACATATCAATATTGACTTTAGGGATAGCGGCCAATATACCATCGATTTAATAGGAATAAAAGCTGATTACAGCTTGTCTACGACGACCTATTTGATCGGATATTGGCAACTGAATGCGCAAAGTAAATTAATGAATATAAATGTGCGCTTCCAGTGGCGTTATCGTCCAATGAGCGATCTTTTTGTGGTTTTTGCACAAAACTGGGACCGTACCCCGCTTATGTTAAATCCACGAGACCAAACTTGGGGTTACGCGGGTAGATCTTTAGCGGTTAAATGGGCTTATTGGTTTTAGTAACCATCACCATCTAACATATTTCCGATACCACCTAAAATACTACCTTCACCTTTGCGGTTTTCTGGTTGGGCATAGCTCAAAATCCTAGATGCCAATCGGCTTACTGGTAAACTTTGCAACCATACTTTTCCCGGGCCGCGAAGCACAGCAAAGAACAACCCTTCACCACCAAAAACAGCATTTTTAATACCCTTCACGAATTGGATATCGTAGTCAACGGTTCCAGTAAAACCTACAATACAACCGGTATCTACTCGAAAGCTATCACCTGGCATTAGGTCTTTTTCAATGATGTAACCTCCAGCATGTAAAAATGCCATGCCATCGCCCTCAAGTTTCTCCATGATGAAACCTTCACCGCCAAATAATCCTGTTCCAAGTCGTTTCTGGAACTCTATTCCTACTTGAACACCCTTTGCAGCGCATAAAAAGGCATCCTTTTGACAGATGATTTTATTTCCTATGGCGTTTAGGTTGACGGGTACAATTTTACCTGCATATGGAGCGGCAAACGTAACTCTTCTTTTACCAGACCCAAGGTTACTAAAAGCCGTCATGAATAGGCTTTCTCCTACCAAGAGGCGTTTTCCAGCGCCCAATAGTTTCCCTAAAAAACCACCTTCTTTTGCACTTCCGTCACCAAAAATGGTTTCCATTTCGATGTCGTCATCCATATACATGAAGCTACCAGCCTCAGCAACAACAGTTTCTTGTGGATCTAATTCTATCTCCACACACTGCATTTCCTCACCATAGAGGCGATAATCGATTTCGTGGTTTTGTATCATGCTTCTAATATAACATTAGAAGCCAAATCAACTTGAATTCTAGCCTTTTTTAATGGCCAATAACGACATGTCGCTGCTTTCTTCGACCATGGTATTACTTAGCTTACCTAAGCCTGTTATTTCCATATCAACCACATCACTAGGTTGTAGCCATTGTGGTGTGTAATTTGGGTCGTGGAATAAACCTGTTCCGTTTAATTCGAGGAAACAACCGGTTCCAACCGTTCCAGAACCGATCACATCGCCAGGAAAGATATCTGCACCATAAGAACAACGTTCAATGATTTCAGCGAAGGTCCAATCCATATCACCCATGCTTCCTTCACTAACCTGTTTGCCATTAACCCAGCATTTCATGCTTAAGTCGTAGCTTGCACCCGTATGTCCTTCCTTGGGATTGGTCTTGTATGGTTCTAATTCGTCCGGAGTTACCATCCACGGCCCGATTACCGTGCTGAAATCTTTGCCCTTAGCTGGGCCAAGGTTTAACTTCATCTCTTCCATTTGCAACAGACGCGCACTCATGTCGTTCATGATGGTATAACCTGCCACGTATTGATCGGCTTCTGTCGCGCTCACATTTCTTCCTCTTTTGCCTAGTACAACGGCTGCTTCAAGTTCAAAATCTAACTTTTGAAAATGATCGGGCATACATAATACATCGCCAGGTCCTTGAACTGCGTTGTGATTGGTAAAGTAGAAAATGGGGTAATGATCGAATTCGTCAATCATAGGCACTTTTCTGTTTCTTCTTGCCGCAGCTACATGTTGACGAAAAGCGTAACCATCCCGGCAGCTGGTGGGTTTTGGCACAGGAGCTAAAAAGCTTACTTCATTAATATCATGAGCATGCTCGCTGTGTTTTCCACTTTCAATATCCTTTTGAATGTTTGATGCTTTTTCCAGGGTGTTATCCCAATCGTTTAGCATTTCAATCATGGTTTCTGGTACATCCTGCTGAATATCGTTTAGATGATACACCTTGTTGTCAACAACAATACCTGCGCACTCGCGATCTTTGGAGATAAAAGTAGAAAACTTCATAATACAAAAATAAGCATTGAGGTGGGTTTTACTTGTTTACTCCATGATTGGAGGTGAACTTTGATCGGGAATTAAACCATGGCAGAAAAGTTAAGAGTCTTAATTACGGGAAGTAATGGCCTTTTAGGGCAAAAACTGGTGGATGCATTTTTATTGGATGATCAGGTCGAATTTTTAGCGACAGCCAGAGGAGAGAATCGTCATCCACAAACAGAAACTCCATATGCCGCTATGGATATTACGAATCCAGAGCAGATGGATGCAGTAATCGATACGTTTAATCCAGATGTGATCATTCATACGGCTGCCATGACTCAAGTAGACGATTGCGAGTTTGAAAAAGAGAGTTGTGTGGCATTGAATATTGAGTCTGTTGAATATCTCGCAAAGAAGAGCAAGCGTGCAGGGTTTCGATTGGTACACCTAAGCACTGATTTTATTTTCGATGGTACCAAAAAAATGTATCAAGAAGATGACGAACCCAATCCTTTGAGTTATTACGGATGGAGCAAGTTGGAAGCCGAAAAGAGGGTATTATCCTACGCTGACAATTTTGCTATTTTAAGAACAGTTTTGGTGTACGGTGAGGTAGCTGATATGAGTCGGAGTAACATTATTCTGTGGGCCTATAATACGTTGAATGATGGCAAAGCTGCAAAGGTTGTAGATGATCAATTCAGAACCCCTACATTAGCTGAGGATTTAGCTCAAGGCTGCATCCTTGCGGCAAAATCAGATGCTCAGGGTGTATTCAATATTGCTGGTAAGGATTATATAGGAATATATGAACTGGTGAATCAGATAGCAGAAATGTATGATTTGAGTATGGAGAATATTTCGAAAGTATCCTCTACCACATTAAATCAACCGGCTAAAAGACCACCAATTACAGGTTTGGATATTCAAAAAGCAAGGAAAATCTTGGGATATGAACCCCATTCCTTAGAAGAAGGCATTAAAATTTGTTTAGGATTTTGATATGAGCGAAAATTTTAAAAGCGGTTTTGTGAGTTTTATCGGTATGCCAAATGCGGGTAAAAGTACCTTGTACAATCACTTACTTGGAGAAGCATTAGCCATTGTAAATCCCAAAGCACAAACGACTCGACATAGAATTTTAGGTGTTAAAAATGGACCCAACCATCAGGTCATTTACTCTGATACACCCGGTGTTTTGTATAAAACCTCCTATAAAATGCATGAGAAAATGATGGGTTTTGTCAATGAATCGATGGTAGATAGCGACGTATTGGTTTTATTAATAGACATCGAGGGTAAGGTTTTTTCTGAGGAGTTAAAAGAGAAATTTACCCGATCCAAAGCGAAAAAGATTGTTGCATTGAACAAGATAGATTTATCGCAGCAACATCAATTGGAAGCGAAATTGGTAGAAATAAAAAAGGAGTTTGAGGCGGATATCTATTTGCCAATTTCAGCGGAACACGGCTTCAATATTGATGAGATGGAGAAGTACATTCTGGATTTCTTACCCATTCATCCAGCGTATTTCCCAGAAGATCAACTTACGGATAAAAGTGAACGATTTTTTGTAAATGAAATCATTCGAAATCAGTTACTAAAATTATATTTAGAAGAGATTCCGTATGCCTGTGAGGTGGTTACATTATCCTTTAAGGAAGCACCTAAGATCATTCGTATCAATGCAGAAATCATTGTTGAGCGAGATTCTCAAAAACCTATTATAATTGGTAAGGGTGGCGTGAAAATAAAGCAGTTGGGTACGGATGCCCGAGCTAATTTGGAGAAGTTTTTTGACAAACAAGTGCATCTTGAGTTGTTTGTGAAAGTCCGCGATGATTGGAGAAACAACGATAATATGTTGAAGCAATTTGGATATAACAACGATTGATCAGGCTTCTTTTCATACTGATTTTTGTTCAATTGGCTTGTCAGAGTCCAGCGGTTAATAATCAAGATCGTAACACCATAAAATTGGTCAATAAGAGCAGCGATTACCATATTCTATTTACCCAAGATACTTCCTTTGAATACTCATTTAACGGACGACCATATTCGTTTTATTATAGAAAGCCCGAGAATTCGATTCAACAGTTATTGGTATTGCTTCCGGGTTGGAATTATTCGGTTTTAGATTGGGAGAATAAGACCAAAGTAGTAGATACAGCCTTGTCTATGGGCTTTGATGTGTTTTTGTGTGATATGGGAAAGGGCGTTTATATGGATTCTATTTACCCAGAGACGAGCAGCGATTACCGGTTCTATCCAACAAGAACGTGGCTATGGGATAGTGTGTTAAATAAGCAGTTTGATCGGGCAATTTTTGATGAAAAACGACTGCATTTGATGGGTTTATCGACGGGTGCTAGAGGATCGGTGTTATTAGGTATGGAACACCAAAATGAAGTGGGTGGAGTAATTGCTTTAAGTGGTGATTATGTACCTAGTTTGGATACAAACGATGCGCTAATGATCAATACGATGGGTAGGTATTACCAATTTCAAAAACGTTGGGAAGAGGGTATGAATAGCACGTATAATTTAGATGGTATGCCTGACTTCCTATACATTGGTCATGGTCTTCAAGACAAGGTGGTTTCACCGATTCAATCTGAATCACTTTACGAGCACACCAGAGTATTGACCACCACGGAAACATTACATTACAAAATGCAAGACGGTGAACACAACTATAGATTTTGGAATACCTCCGGCATTGAAGGGTTGATGCTTCTCATGCGAGAAATATCTACCCCTTAGTTCTTAATGATGAGCTTTTGTGTTTCACAAACGTCAGCGTCGGTAATTCTGATGAAATATGTACCTGCTTTATATGCGCTCGTACCAATGGTTGTATTGCCCACAAAACGATTAAGATATACCCTTTTACCGGTTAAACTGAAGATTTCTAGTTTAATGTCGTGGTTGTTGGGAACGCTTATATTAAAATAATTATCTGCTGGGTTCGGGAAGATATGAACTTGTATATTTCGGCCCCTGATAATGGTATTTTGTTGTTCTTTAAATTGGAAAGGCTCTATGTCCATTTTAACTGTTGAATAGAGTCGATATTCTCCTGGTTTAAGCGTTACATCCACCGATGTATTGGATACTTCTATACTGTCGCCCGAGAACACTTCGTACCATGTACCGGAATTTTGAAAATACAAGGTGGTTGAATGCTCCTTGACATTGGTATTGGATATCGCATGAATTTTGTGATCGTCTTTTTGTATCCATGTTTTTTTCACGACCCCATACAGTTCTGCGTTAAAGTCATCGCTATGAAAAACATCGTATGAATTTCTAAGCTTCATCAGGGTACTGAATACCCAACCTAAATGTGCGCGGTTTCGATCTTGGAGATAATCCCACTTAATTGGTTTTTCGCCCGTTCTACCGTTGTAGTCAATGTTGTAATCGTACCCTAACTCTCCAAACTGCCATATCATTTTTGGTCCGGGTACAGTAAAGAAAATATTACTCGCCATCTCTACTCGTTTGAGCCCAGTGTTTAGGTCCTTAACAGAGTAGTTTCCATTTGAATTACCGTATTGTAGGTTCTTGTACATCAAGCGCTCTTCATCGTGGCTTTCCATGTATGAAACAAGGTTGGGCTCGCTCCAACCCCGGGATTTATAATTGCTTCCCCAAGACAGATCAGAAGTATAACCCATGGTAGCTTCATTGTATTCGTGGTTTGCATTTCCCCAAATAAGGAATCCTTCTTTGCTTAATATTTTTTCTTCGTCGTTGTCGGCGAAGTGTTCAAGTATGAGAACTGCATTTTTATCGTATTGACGGATTTCATCTCGAATACGTTTCCAAATATTGACCCTGGAGTTGTCAAGTTGTCCCCAAGCTCCCGTGTTGCCTAAGGTGTTTTTCTGGGTGAAACCTTTTGATAAATCAAAGCGAAATCCATCAAATTGAAATTCAGTAAGCCAATGGTGTAGGACTTGTTGTACAAACTTAGCGGTAGAAGAACTCTCGTGGTTATAATCGTAACCAACGTTAAAGTCATGCTTAGCTATAGGGTTTAGCCATGGATTATCAGATGATGGTCGATTGTTATTTGCATCCCAATACATTCTGCAATGACTGCTTTGACCAAAAGCATGGTTCAGTACCATATCGAGGATTACGGCAATACCCTCACCGTGGCATATATCAATGAATTCTTTAAGTTGGTTTTCATTGCCATAGTATTTGTCAACAGCCATATGGAATGAGGGGTTGTACCCCCAACTGTTATTGGCTTCGAATTCTCCAATGGGCATTAATTCAATGGCATTTATACCCATGTTTTTAATGTAATTTAGGGTATCAATGAGTGTATTGTAATCTCGAGATGCAATAAAATCACGAATATGTAATTCGTAAATATTAAGTGCAGTTTGATTTTTAATCTCAAAGGCGCTGTTCTTCCAGGGATAAGCGGTTTTTCCAAGCGTAAATACGGATACAATACCGTTTGTTTTACCAGTTGGATAGGGGGGTAACTTTGGAAAGTTTTCACGGTTAATCCAAGCATCATTCCAAGGGTCGAGCACCAACTCCGCCAAAGGGTCAGCTACCTTTATCTTACCATCGATATTGTAAATGTAAGCATAGGATTTTTTCTGCAGTCCATTCACTTGTATCCACCAGGTGTTGCGGTCTGGTGTGAGGTTCATGGCATAATCATTACTCAGCTTCCAATCGTTGAAGTCGCCTTGAACATAAATAAAATCCTTTCGGGGTGCGTGAAGCAATAAAACGACCGAAGTATCCCCAATATAATTTACTCCATCTTTCAAATCACTGAATGGCAATGCGATAATGTTTGGGCTCGACGCTCTTACGACGATGTCGAGTGTATCTCGATGTTCAATACCAGCAGATTTTGCTATGGCCACGAATGTATAATCTCCTACATTTCTAGTACCAGCCGTATATTTAAGACTTGTACCTGTTGTGGTTTGAATTTCCTTGCTGTTTTCTTTTAGGGTAAGTGTTGCGTTTTGAGATGCAAGGATATCAAATGATATGGTTTCAGAAGGTAAATAAACACTAGGATTCTCTGATGGAGATTGAAACTTTACTTGTAATCCGGCCTGAGCTAATTCTACAAAAATATCTCCGCCTGATCCTGTTTTTCCTTCCTTTGAACCGTCTTTATTTCTAAAAACAAAGGCTAATCTCTTCACCGTATCTGAACTACTCAATCCGTAAAAATCATGGATTTTAATCTTCTTCTTATAGATATTATTTCCTGAATAATTCATTCGGCGCGGGTCATCAGCGGTTCCCCAAACACCTTGAACGTTTTGCCAATCGGTAGGGCTATTACTCTTATTGGTGATAACACCTGTATGCATGTAAACCTCTTGGGAGCTTAGGTCCATTAAACCCTTGCTTCCTTTGGATGCATCGAAAATGATGGTAACTGAGTCGTGTTGAGTAGCGAATACAGGGTCTAGGGTGACTTGTGCATTTAGGCAAGAAAAAAATGCAACCGCGAGTGTAATGAATGCGTGTTTTTTCATGGTTTTTGATTCATATGGTGGGCCTCTCGACCCACCTTAAGAATTTAGAAGAAATTAAACGATCGGTTGCCCCATTGGAACAATCATTTAAACAAAATTATGAAACAATAAGTGTAAAAATGACACTTTCATTTGTTTTTTACGAGACTTACACAAAAATTGCATAATAATGTACAAGAAGTATTTCTCCAGTTTATGCATAGCAATGCTTGTTGCGTTTTGCGGCAAACAATTAGCATCACAACCTATAAAAACGAAACCGGTAAAATTAGAACCACCATTTTGGTTTAGTGAAATGGGAAGCGATACCCTCCAAATATTGGTTCGAGGTGATCGTATGAGTGAAGTTAAGGTGGAGATTAATTCTACAAATGCAAAACTTCTACAAGTCAAAGGTTTGGGGCAAAACTATGCCTTATGTAAACTCAAAATTGATCAGAATTTTGTGGGTAAAATCCCATTCTATTTTCAACATGAGGGAGTTCGACAGCGTGTTAATTACAAGATCAAAAAGAAGCCTACGGGAATGTTAGAGGCCAAAGCCTCTGATGCCATGTACCTCATTATGCCAGATCGTTTTAACAATGCAGATTCTACCAATGATGTAGCTGCAGATTTGTTGGAAAAGCCTAATCGGAATGACCCGTTTGGCAGGCATGGTGGAGATATTAAAGGTATTGATGACCAATTGGGTTACATACAAAGTTTGGGTTTTAATAGCCTTTGGCTGACACCTGTTTGGGAGAATAACCAAGCCGACCAAAGTTACCATGGATATGCATGTACAGATCATTATAGAATAGACCCACGTTTTGGCACATTAGAGGAATATCAGAATATGTGTTACAAAGCCGAAAAAATGGGCATCAAAATGTACATAGATATGGTGTACAATCATATTGGATCAGAGCATCCTTTTTTCAAAGACCCCATTGATACCTCATGGTTTCATACCCATGGAAACTTTAAGCAAACAAATTTCCGATTATCAACGAATATGGATCCCTATGCATCCCAAAAAGATAAAGAGTTGGCTGAGAAGGGTTGGTTTGTAAAGGTGATGCCGGATTTGAATCAAAGCAACCCAGAGGTTTCGCTTTACCTAATTCAAAATACCTTATGGTGGATAGCAACTGCACGATTAAGCGGGGTGCGAGTGGATACATACCCTTATTCAGAAGCAGGTTTTTTAGAAAAACTTAACCGTCGTGTAAAACAAGTATTCCCCCATGCTTTCATTTTTGGCGAATGCTGGGATTATACCATTCCCTCTTTGGTGTATTACGCTCCGAACAAATTAGATCAGGATGTTTCGGGTAAACCACAAAGTATCACGGACTTTTCGGTGAGTTTTGCGCTTCAAGAAGGTTTAAATGAGGAGGGAAATTGGAGGCAAGGTCTGACAAAATTATACTATGCATTGGTGGGTGATTATTTGTATCAAGATCCAAAAAGGCTCGTGACTTTTATTGACAATCACGATATCGAAAGGATGCACGGTATTTACAAAGAAGATAAAAAGGTTACTACCATGGCATTGGGTCTTTTACTGATGACACGAGGAATTCCTTGTGTGTTTTATGGTACGGAAGTTTGGATGAAAGAAACCAAATCCCACGGGGTAATTCGCGAGGAGATGCCTGGTGGGTGGGCTGACCACGATAGCAGTATTTTTGATATCGCATTATCAAAGCAAACTCAACCGGAACTCATTCAGTTTCTCCGAAAAGTAAATGCATTGAGAAATCAATACTCCAACCATTTTGAAGTGGGTAAGAGGATACAGTTGGTGCCATCTGATGGAGTATATAGCGCAGGAATATGGCATGAAAATACGGCTATTATTTACATCGCAAATCAAGGTGATAAAAGCGTCAATATCGACTTCCAACGTTTTGACGATTGGGGGTTAGAAGGTCAAGATGCAGAAAAAATAGTGGGCCTGGGGACTGTAAGTGAGAAACAATTTCACATAGAGCCCAAAGACTTTTCAATTTGGGTATTCAAGAAGCCAAATCAGTAGATTAGGCTGCTTCAGTGCTTGGTTGCTTTTCCACCACGAAGCGCACGCTAATCGCAGCAATCAATAACATGATACCGCCCATCACTAAAGCAAAGATGGCATGGTTATCAAATAGTCCGGCTACAATTGGTCCAAGAACAATGGCAGATACAATTTGTGGTATGGTAATAAAGAAGTTAAATATTCCCATATACACGCCCATTTTACCGTCGGGTATACTGCCTGCGATAATAGCGTAGGGCATGGCTAGGATACTCGCCCAGGCCATTCCTATTCCAATCATACTGTAAATCAACAGTTGAGGGTCTTTGATGACAAACATCGAGAGCATTCCTATGCTACCGGCAATCAAACTGATAGCATGGGTATTCTTTCGCCCGATTCGTTTTACAATTCTTGGCAACATCAATGCATAAATCGCACTTATACCGTTGTAAATACCGAATAGAATACCCACCCAATCTCCGGCTGTATCGAAAATCGTTTTGGCACTACCCTCGTAACCTTCACCAATTGCAGGAAGTCCATAGGCATTTTGTGCAACGGCTTTTGTGGTATACACCCACATACAAAAAAGTCCGAACCAACTAAAAAACTGAACCAATCCAAGTTGCATCATGGTTTTAGGGATGCGCTTGAAATCATGAAAAATTTCAATGATCCCTTTTTGATCAGACGTATCCTGGGAATGGTCGTGGTATTTTGTGTATTCTTCTGGGTTGTATTCTTTAGCAAATAATACCGTTACCATGATACATGCGAAGAAGAATGCAGCACCGAAATAGAAGGAATACACGACATTATCAGGAACAAAACCATGTGGGGCTACATTACTTACGCCAAAATACCGATTCATAATGTATGGCAACCAACTACCCAAAACAGCACCTATACCAATTAAAAAAGTTTGAATACTGAAGCCGAGTGTACGTTGTTCGTCATTCAAATTATCTGCAACTAAGGCTCTAAATGGCTCCATAGCGACATTAATGGATGCATCCATTAGGGCAAGAAAAACGGCACCGAACAGCAATGCTGATTTACCTGCAAACCATACAGCACTATTAGGAAGAGTGACGATGGCTAAACAACAAATGATGGTACCCGCCAAAAAGTATGGCTTTCTACGTCCGAGTTTTGTCCAAGTTCGATCGCTAAAATGCCCGGTCAACGGCTGAACTAACATCCCCGTCAGAGGGGCAACAATCCAGAACCAACTCAGTTGATGAACATGGGCTCCGAAATCCTCCAGAATTCGGCTCGCATTACCATTTTGTAATCCAAATCCGCATTGAATTCCCATGAATCCAAAGCTCATCCATATAATCTCAGTAATGGTTAAACGGGGTTTTTGAAGTGCCATCGTGAATGTACTAATTGTGTGTAATGAAGCGCAAACTAGGGCATTTCATTCTAAGTGTCAAATAAACACTTATACAAATTAGATTTGATGGAATTGATTTTTATCGAATCGATAGAGCCGCGCCGGTTTATGAGCAACACCGGTTTGTTTTTCATCCAACGGCACAATAAAATTGGTTCTCAATATCTTTCGACGGAAATTTCTTTTGTCAAAATTATCTTGAAGAATCGCCTCGTATAATTTTTGTAATTGGGCTAATGTAAATCTTTCGGGAAGTAACTCATAACCCAACGGTTCAGTATGAATTTTCTGTTTTAGGTAATCGAAGGCCTTGTCAAAAATATCGTTGTGATCAAACGCCAATTGTGGTACTTCTTGGGTCTTGACCCATAAAGCAGTCTTCGCAAAGGAACTCGGCATGATTTTAAGATTTGACTTTTTAACCAATGATGTGTAGGCTACCGTTATAACCCTTGCTTCAGGATGCGCTCTGATTTTTCTGAGCCAATCTTGATCCTTTCGTTTTGTAATACGTGATGGGTCACCAAATGTATATACCTGCTCTAAAAAGATATCGCTGAGTCCAGTTAATTCTTTTAGCACTCGATTGGCCGCTTGATCTAAATTTTCACTTTCGTAAATAAGGTTTCCGGGAAGCGCAAGTAAATCGTCTTCCATGTGGGTGTCTCCAGCCATTCGCTCAATCAATAGGACTTCGAGGTCGTTACCATCAAAACTGAATATGGCACAGTCAACAGAGACGTTGGGATTTACCTTGTTTTCTGTCATAGGGTATGCAACAAAGATAAAAACCATTTAAAGAATCCATAAACTCATTCAATAAAAATACCAACCGCTTATCATTTAGTACTACCCAATTACGTGTAAATGTGTCATAAATACACTAAGTTTGTTCCATTCATTACTATGATTGTTGTTGCTGAAAGTGGATCCACAAAATGTGATTGGTTAATGGACGATGGTTCCGGCCAATTGATTGAAACGTTCACCATGGGTTTCAATCCATTTTTTCACACCACAGATGTGGTGATTGAGAACCTAAAAAAGAATAAGGAAATCGTAGAGAACGCCTCTAAAATAAAGGCGGTATATTTTTACGGGGCTGGATGCTCCAGTGAAGATAGAAATGCCATTATTAAAGAAGCTCTTTGTCAGGTATTTGAGAATGCACATTGCCAAGTGGGTCATGATCTGAACGCAGCAGCCTACTCAACATGTGAAGGAAAGCCCGGCATAACGTGTATCATCGGAACAGGAAGTAATAGTTGTTACTTTGACGGTGAGAATGTTCATGAAGAAGTTCCTGCTCTAGGATATGTTCTCGGTGATGAGGGTTCAGGTTCTTATTTTGGAAAAAGAATTCTAAGTGACTTTATCTATGGAAGATTACCAGAAGTTTTGATGCACGATTTTCGTGGGAGATACGGTTTGAGTAAAGAAGATATTTTTTCGGAAGTATATCACTCCTCTTCTGCGAATGTTTTTCTTGCATCATTCATGCGATTCTTGGTGCCGCATAAAGAGCACCCGTACTTCGTTGATATCATCAAAAACGGACTACGACATTTTGTGGATATTCATATCACTTGTTATTCAAATTATAAAGAGGTTCCTGTTCATTTTGTCGGATCGGTAGCTTACTATTTCCGTTCGTATATGGAGGAAGTTGCCGAAGAAATGGGCTTTACCATTGGAAATGTAAACAAGAACCCCGTGGCATCTTTGCTTGATTACCATAAAAAGGTAGAATCAGTAGCTTAAATGAGATGATTAAGGGAGTACTTTTTGATTTAGACGGTGTACTCACCGATACAGCGAAGTATCATTTTGAATCATGGAAGTTAATAGCCCAATATTTGGGTTACAACCTGAGTATTGAGGATAACGAGAGACTGAAAGGAGTGAGTAGAGCAGATAGTTTAGATCTGATCGCTCGATGGGCAAATGCAAGTATTTCGTTAGAGCAAAAAACAAACTTTTTGCTCAAAAAAAACGAACATTATCTCACCTTGATTAAGGGGCTATCAAAAGAAGATATTCTACCAGGCGTGGTAAGCTTCCTCGATTTGTTAGATGAGCATAGTTGTTTGAAGGGAGTTGGCAGCAGCTCTAAAAATGCACCCGTTATATTGGAACGCATCGGGTTGAAGCATCGTTTTGGAGTGATTGTAGATGGAAACCAAGTATCAAAGACGAAGCCAGATCCTGAAGTCTTTTTAAAAGGCAGTAAGGAATTGGGTGTTGCACCTGCTCATTGTTTGGTTGTCGAAGATGCACCATCCGGTGTGGCAGCGGCAAAAAGTGCCGGAATGAGGGTATTAGGAATTGGAGCGGCAGACAACTTGGTAGATGCTGATAAAACAGTAAATACCCTAGAGGGGATATCTTGGGAAGATGTTCTTTCTATTTAATTATTGATTAATTCATTACACAATGAAAAAGTATATTCAAGTTCATCCTTGGGAAATCATTGAATCTGGATTTTACTCAGAATTCGCAAAAATTTCCGAAAGTATATTTAGTCTAGGCAATGGCCGAATGGGCCAAAGGGCCAACTTTGAAGAGCATTACTCTGGCCAAACCCTTCAAGGCTCTTATTTGGCAGGAGTTTATTATCCTGATAAAACACGCGTAGGTTGGTGGAAAAATGGCTACCCAGAATACTTTGCTAAAGTATTGAACTCCGTTAGCTGGAATCAAATCAGGGTCATTGTAGATGGAGTAGAACTCGATTTAAATAAATACGAACCGATAGACTTTGAAAGAACGCTTGACATGAAAAATGGGCTATTAAAGAGAGCATTTTCGGTTATTATGCCATCAGGAGTTAAACTAAGCATTGAAACTCAACGATGGACGCACATGTCAAGAAAGAACCTCGGTGGCATAAGAATGCAAATAACGCCTGACAGGGATTGTGAAATTAATATTCACAGCGTTATAACAGGCGATATTCGAAACCAAGATTCTAATTATGACGAGTTCTTTTGGGAGGACACCCAATCTGGTTATGAAAACGCGATTTCTTGGGTTAGTCAGAAAACAAAAAAGACTGGATTTCATGTGTATGCAGGTACTCGTACTTACACGAACTGTTGTCAAACATCCATAAAATCCGAAACCAAAGTCAGTGAACTTTCAGTAGATGATGCTTTTCGTGTTGAGGCTAAATCCAACGAATCCATTGAGGTAGTAAAATACGCCGCTGTGTTAAGTGATATGTACGTTGATACGGCAGATTTCTCAAAACAAATGGAGCTTGAGCTGAATCAAGCAGCCGAATGTGGATGGCAAAAATTATGTGCAGAACAAGCCACCGCTTGGCAAGAGGTTTGGGATAATGCAGATATTCAAATTGAGGGAGATGATACTGCTCAACAAGCCATTCGATTCAATATATTTCAGCTGTATCAGACCTATACAGGAGATGATTCAAGACTGAATATTGGTCCTAAAGGATTTACGGGTGAAAAATACGGTGGCAGTACTTATTGGGATACCGAGGCCTATTGTTTGCCATTTTACTTAGGAACGGCAACTTCCGAAGTAGGTAGAAACCTCTTGGTGTACAGACACACTCACTTGCCTAAGGCCATTGAAAATGCTGAAAAATTAGGATTTACCCATGGAGCAGCTCTGTATCCAATGGTTACAATGAACGGTGAAGAATGCCATAATGAATGGGAAATCACCTTCGAGGAAATACATCGAAACGGTGCCATTTCTTACGCCATCTATGATTACATCAACTATACCGGTGATGAAGATTATATGGAGGCTTATGGAATAGATGTTTTGGTAGGAATCGCCCGCTTTTGGTCACAACGTGTTAATTATTCAGAAAACAAAAAGCAGTGGGTGATGTTGGGTGTAACTGGTCCCAATGAATTTGAAAATAACGTCAACAATAACTGGTATACCAATAAAATGGCGGTTTGGTGCATGCAATATGCAAAAGATAGCCTGGCCGCTATACAAGCAAGTAATTTGGAAACCTATCAGGATGTTATCGATCGTCTGAATATTCAAAATGAAGAGATTGATCGTTGGAAGGAAATAGGCGAAAACATGTATTTCCCCTACGATGAGGAGAAAAAGGTATACTTACAGCAGGACGGATTTTTAGATAAAGAGCTTATTCCTGTATCAGAATTAGAAGAAAATCAAAGGCCCATAGTAGAGCACTGGAGTTGGGATAAGATCCTCAGAAGTTGTTATATCAAACAAGCGGATGTGCTGCAAGGCTTTTATTTTTTTGAGGATGAATTTGACTTGGATGAACACAAAAGACATTTTGATTTCTATGAGCCATTAACCGTTCATGAAAGTTCATTGTCACCTTGTGTACATAGCATATTGGCAAATAAGATCGGGAATCAGGATAAAGCCTATGAGTTTTATTTGCGAACGGCCCGATTAGACTTGGAGGATATCAATAACGATACCTGTGACGGTTGTCATATTACGAGTATGGCAGGTACATGGCTGAGCGTTTCTAAAGGTTTTGCGGGAATGAGAGTGAAGGATGGAACACTTACCTTTAATCCAAACATTCCTAAAAAATGGAGTTCCATAGGGTTTAATATTAAGTACCGTGATAATTATTTGAGGGTTCAATTGAGTCACGAATCATCACAACTATCTAACCTTGATGGACCAGCCATTGATATTTCTGTTAATGGATCAACCACTCACATACCATCTAACAAAACCATAAATATTTAGTGATGAAGTTACATTTATCAGCGGTGCTTATCACCATGGGATTATGGAGTTGCACGCAAAATTCAACCTTTGAAGAGGCAAGTAATACCAAGTTACAGTCTGTAATCAAATACAACGATTCGGCGCTAATAAATAGCATTGACTTTTTTGATGTTGGCTACGCCGATAGCATTGTTGCGACATATGGTGTTTCAATTTTGAAAAAAGACTCTGTTCACTATCTTCTTTGGTCGGATAAAGACTCAACTATTTACGGGAGGATTCGCGCTTATCAAGGTAATACCTATACCGATATATTAACCCAACAGATTTCAAAAGATGCATCTCTTTCTACACATGGCTTGGCAATGAGTAAGGATGGAAAATTGCTTTTCTCTGATACCCCGGTGATTGCTTACGTCATGCAAGATAATCGCTTGCTGGGTGTGTTCCCTATAGAACGAGAACTTTCTCTAGAATCACTGATTTCAGATAAAAAGGCTAAATCTTTTTTGAGGGTTTTTGCTGAAACGAATCATCAAGTTTGTCCGGATTTACTGATTCCACTTCAAAATGGTAAACCCCTCATGGATCCCAACTTACTAAGTCGAGAAGATTTACATGGAAACATCATGTATTTCGCTTTTTTGGATCGCTTTAAGGACGGAAACCTCGAAAATAATCGAAAGGTTAAAAACCCATTGGTCACAGAAAGAACCAATTATCATGGTGGAGATTTAAGGGGCCTTGAAGATATTATTAAGACTGGATATTTGAATGAATTAGGTGTTAATTCTGTATGGATTAGCCCCATTACCAAAAACCCGAATGGTGCATGGGGTAATTTTAAAGATCCTCATGTGATGTTCAGTGGATACCATGGTTACTGGCCTAGTTTGAGTACCGTGATTGATGATCGAGTAGGGAATGAGAAAGAATTAAACTCATTATTAAAAACAGCGCATGACAGCAATATGAATGTGCTCTTGGATTATGTAGCTCACCATGTACATAAAGAGCACCCGATATATAAACTTCATCCTGATTGGGTAACTCCTTTATATCTACCCGATGGATCGTTGAATACAGAACGATGGGATGACCACCGTTTGACAACTTGGTTCGATACGTTCATGCCAACATTAGATCTCGGACGTCCAGAGATCGCTGATTACATGGTAGATTCAGCTTTGTTTTGGCTAAAATCATTTGATTTTGATGGTTTTCGTCATGATGCGACCAAACATATACCATTGAATTTTACGCGTTTACTAACGAAGAAAATTAGAGAACAGGTAGCAGCGAAAAAAGGGAAAAACATGTATCAAATTGGTGAGACATACGGAGATCCAGATCTCATTTCATCCTATGTTGAATCCGGGCTATTGGATGCTCAATTTGATTTTAATCTTTATGACCGTATGGTAGATGTTTTCGCTTTTAATGATCCCATGGAAAAATTGGTTAACGAGCAGAATCGCAGTTTAAAGGTGTATGGTTATCATCATTTGATGGGAAATATTACGGGTAATCAGGATCGTGCAAGGTTCATAAGTTTTGCCGATCAGACCATAGATAGATCTACCGATTGGATTGAATTAAAGAGAATCGGACATCTTCAAACGCTTACTGCAAAATCGTTGGGTTTTGAGCGGTTTAAGTGCTTTTATGCCTATCAAATGACTGCTCCCGGAATTCCAGTAATTTATTATGGAGATGAAATGGGAATGCCCGGCGGGAATGATCCTGGGAATCGTTCTCCTATGAAATTTGAAGGTTTGAACACCAATGAGAATAGTCTAAGAGAATGGGTAAAGAAATTAACGGGGTTGAGAAGAAAAAGCTTAGCCTTAATGTACGGCGATTTTGATATCGTACATTACACCAAGAACGCCATTGTCATTCGTCGTTCTTATTTAGGAGAAACAGTAGTGGTCATGATTAACAAGGGAGATTTAAATTTCCTTTGGCATGGACAAAATGCGTTTGAGTCTTATGGAGAATTAAAGCAATCATTGAGTAGCCGTGATTCGGATATTCAACGCTTAGAGGTAGGTCCTAATTCAGCTTTAGTATTACAATTTATTCAGGAATAATATGAAAAAATCAGCGATAATATTTGCCTTATTGTGTTTTTGGGGATCCCTTATATCCCAAACAGCATTACCCAAAAACCCTATAATGTATGAGGTGAACCTTCGTCATCATACAAATGAGGGAACGATAAATGCCTTTGAAAGAAGACTTCCCGAGCTTAAGGCTTTGGGGGTAAACGTAGTTTGGATTATGCCTTCCCAACCCATTGGGAAAAAAAACAGAAAAGCAACAGGTGATACCTTTATTCAGGATTTAGTAAACCCAAGTAACGAAGCTGTAATGTGGGATAAATACAAGGGAAGCCCATATTCTATTTCCGATTATACCGCGGTAAACCCTGATTACGGTACCGTAGATGATTTCAAAGCCTTGGTAGAGAAATGTCACCATATGAGTATGATTGTAATTTTGGACTGGGTGGGAAACCATACTGCTTGGGATCATGCATGGATAACAGACCATCCTGAGTGGTACACTAAAAATAGCAAAGGTGAAATTACAGATCCATTAAATGAGGATGGAAGCAGTATCGGTTGGACAGACGTTGCAGATCTAAATTATGATAATGAAGAACTCAGAAAAGCGATGAGATCCGAAATGCGCTTTTGGGTGGAAGAAGTCGGTTTGGACGGATTCCGATGCGATGTGGCTATGAACGTCCCTGCAGATTTTTGGGAATCAGCTGTAGAAGAATTAAAAAGCATTAAACCGATATTCATGCTGGCGGAAGCCGAAGAGCACAATATGAAGTTGTACGATAAAGCATTCGATGCCTATTATGGTTGGCAAGCTCATGAAATCATGAATAAGATTGCGAAAGGTGAAGCAAAAGCGGTTGAGTTGTGCAAGGCTACAAAAGCCAAGTACGATAAATTCCCTAAGGATGTATTCCCTATGAATTTCATAACCAATCACGACGAAAACTGTTGGAATGGAACCCTATTCGAAAGAATGGGAGATGCATGGAAGACGCTAGCTGTCTATTCTTATATGGCTCCGGGTATACCTCTATTGTATACAGGTCAAGAAATGGGAAATAATAAGCGTTTGAAATTCTTTGAAAAGGATGATGTGGCATATCCAAAAGACGCTATGGACTATTTTAGATTCTATCAGAACTTAGGTAAAATAAGATCTGCACACCCTGAGTTAGGCATTTCAAAAGATCTCAATTTAGATGCAGAAATGACAACCTTGAAAGGTGATGATGTGATCACATTTATCCGCAGAGAAACCCCAGGAAAATCAAATAACATGATTTGGGTTTGTATAAATCTTTCCAATGAAACGAAGAAACTGCCAAAAGCACCGAAGGCCATGGATAAAAAAGAGAATATTATATTGACCTCTTCCACGGATTTAGAGACCTTGGAACCTTGGGGGTATCGAGTGGTGAAAATGAAATAAACATTCATTAATGCCCATAAAAAAGCCCCTTAATAGGGGCTTTTTTATTTGATCCAATATAAATTAACATCCGCCTTGATTGAAGTAATAGGTGAAAACACCATCAACCCAATCTGAGGTGGTACGTAAATTCGGTTTAACGATTTGTACCTCTAAACGATATAGCATTTGACCGTCAGGTATAGAAATGAATCTATCTGGAATACAGCTAAATTGGAATATTCCATCATTGCTTTTGGTCATCTTTAACTCCGGAAAATCAGCAACTCTTTTAGGACTAGAAGCTATTTTATATTCATTTCCTAAGTCATCGTAAGCAACAATATACACGTATAGCTCTTCAGCCTCCTGCATGGATGCTTTTTCTTCTACATTGTTATTGTACACAACGGAGAAGACATCTGCAGTGCTTGATGCAATAGTATCAAGCTTTTTTCCTTTTCCTTGGGGTACAGATTGCACCTTAACAATTGGACTAGCTGGTGGGTCTACGGAAATAGAAAGATCCTCAGTTTTGATATCTGGATCACCATAACCACCACCGTCTTTTGGTTTCACCAAGAAATGGAAATCCTCCTTGAAAACAGTAGCAGCTTCCACCTCAAAAAACTCTGTTGGGGTAAAACTGTAGCTGTATACTCCATCGCTTTCTTTGGTCATCTTGAGCGCGTCGTTGCTGTTTTTCCATGCAGCACCACCTATTCCGTTTGCAAATGGATGTCCTGCAGGATGCTCTGCTGGTTTCCAAACCCAAAGGAACATATCCTCATTATTAGCGGCTTCAACGATACCCCATTCATTCGAGGTGAGTTTTAGGTTTACGATGATTTTACATGGCTTGTCTGGTTTGAATTCTTCTGGCTTTTCTAAAAATGCCGCCTGTCCCCAAGCAAAAACAGGTAAAACAAATGCCAATAATGCTATGAAATTACTTTTTAGATGCTTCATTTTCTTTGGAATGTAAAGTGATACACAGTGGTTGGATTTCCATTATCGCATTCACGAGTCAATGAAAATTCTAAAGTCGGGTCAATGCTGCGAACAGTACGAAGTAACGGACAATTATAATAAACCGTATCGCTTCCATTTACTGCTGCGAAGTTCAACTGAGATGGTGCTTCATCATCGTCAAATGACCAGGTACCAGATGTACCCATGTATAATGGATTATCTTGGTTATAGCTGAACGTAAAATCCTCAGAACTCATGTTCAATTCGATGTTATCATTAGCAAAAACACGGGTAACATCGATGACTAATTCTTTGTTATTTGGGTCGTATTGATCAACTTTTGCCAATACCCATTCGTCGTTGATTCCTTCGAGCTTACTAGAAGCTTCGTATATTTCTTCTAATGGTTTCTCACATGCGTTAAAAACCAACGCCATGCTGGCGATAAACAATAGTTTTTTCATTAGTTACATCCTCCTTCTTCGTTAAAGATAAAGCCCGCGGTATTCTCTGATTGCGGGAATTGAATAAGCATTCCTGGGCAGTCCCAAGGTGCTTGGCGTATTTGAATATCCTCGCCACGAGTACCTTTGCGTCTTAATTGTAAGGTCCAATCACCTTCAAACGCCATTTCTAAACGTCTTTGAAGATAAATGGAGTCTTTTAAATCGATTAGGCCAATATCTGATGACATTGGAGTATAAACAGCAGTATCGTAAGCTCTTTTTCTAATTTGATTAACCAAATCAATAGCGGTTTGTTTGTCTCCGCCAGTCTCCACTAAACTCTCAGCATGCATAAGCATCATATCGGTCAAGTGGAGTAGTGGAACGTTGTAGTAATCTCCGTCAAATTTATGGGTCACAAAATATTCATTTGCTTGACCCTCGTTTCTGACCTCATAGAATGAGCTTCGTTTGTCGTATCCTCGAGTAGCAATTGCCATCATATCTGCCGATGGTTTCAATGCGGGATTCGGATTGTTATCTGAACGGTAATTACTGATGAACGAGCCTGCACGGTTGTCGTTATTGGCAGTACTAACTAGCTGGAATAAAACTTCTTCAGGAGCTTGTTGCACAAAACGATTCAAGCTATCAGAAAATTGAAACTTAGCAGAATTAACAATCTCATCTGTCAGTATTTTTGACTCTTCAAAGTCATTCATTAAAAATAATACTTTAGCCTTAAGTGCCTTCGCAGACCAAGAAGTGGCGTAATTATTATTGTCCTCTGGAAGTAGAGAAATTGAGGTATTAATATCTGTTAATACTTGATTATAGACATCTCCCACACTGCTTCTGAGTTCAATGTTTTTATCTGCCTTTAATCGAATGGGAATTCCAGGATGAGAATTATCAGCGGTGTAACCATAAGGCTGTGCCCATAATTTTACTAATTCCCAATGGCACCAAGCACGTAGGAAGTGTCCTTCACCCAACATAATGCTTTTGGTGTCATCATCTAAGCCCTCAATGTTATCTATATTTTCAAAGATGGTATTTATTCGAAGGATACAGTTATAGAAGTCGAGGTATTCACGATCAGCCGTTCTGAACGAGAATGTACCACGATTAAAAATGGTATAGTACAAAGATCCGGCAGAATTCTGTGGTTCTGACAGGTTTTCACCAAGCAGTTCGTGGATGTTTTGTACTCTTCCGTTCATTAAGTTGGCAAACTCATCGTAACACGAATTGAGTAGTGCCTTCGTATCTTCTGGGGTTTTCAATGCGTCTTCACTCAATGTCAGATTCTCTGGCTTGAGATCGAGCATCTTTTTACAGGAGGTAGAACCAAATACAAAGGTTGCAACCAAACCCAGGATCCATATATAGTTTAAATTCTTTTTCATCATTAGAAGGATAAATTCAAGGTTAGATTATATGATTTTTCCTGTGGAGCAGTCAAATAAGTGATATTAGAACTCATGTTTCTATCCGCAGGGTTTTCAAAATCACGTGCAATTTCAGGATCACCACCGGTGTAGTTGGTGAATGTGAGGAGATTGATACCAGTGAAGGTGATTTGAGCAGCACTAAATGCTTTACCAAACCACCCTGAAGGCAACTTATACCCTAAGGTGATGTTTCTTAGTCGCACATAGGTTCCATCTTCCAAGAAGAGAGTGGTGTTATACTGGTAAGGATCAGGTGGTAGACCATATTGGTCCGTTTGCAATGAAAGTTTTGGATACTTTGCATCATCACCCGGCTTTCTCCAATGATCAAAGTAATCGGTTGTCATATTCCAATCGGTAACCACTCCGTTTTGGCGTTTTCCACTCGAATTGTAAATGTTACCGCCCAATTTGTAGACAAATAAGAAACTCAAATTCCAGTTTTTGTAGGTAAAGTTATTGGTTAATCCACCTACTGCTTTTGGAAGTACACTACCTACTGCAACACGGTTGTTATTGCTCCATTCGTACGTTTCGTTTCCATCTTTATCTAAGTATACGTTACGACCCGTTTCTTTTTCAACGTGAGAAAAACGTACGAGATAATTTGTTCCAATTGGAGAACCAACAACTACACGCGTATCATTGGTACCACCGGAAACAGCGTCTTGCGTGTATACCCCGATGTCTAATATTTCATTCCAATTTCGTGCCACATTGAAGTCTGTTCTCCAAGAGAAGTTTTCAGTTCGGATATTGGTTGAGCTAAATGAGAACTCAATACCAGCGTTGTTTACTGCTCCTACATTATCATAGTAAGAAGAGAAGCCAAGTGAACGAGGAACCGCTAAATCAAGGATGACACCGTTGGTTCTTTTATTGTAATACGCCAACTCCCATGTTATTCTATTTTTTAGGAAGCCTCCTTCCAAAGAAAAGTCTAATACATCACTCGTTTCCCATTTTAAATCAGGGTTTGGAAGTCGAGTTGGGAATATACTAGGGTTGCCATTGTAACCATAAGAATTCTGTGCAGGAGTGAATGTTCCTCTCCACGCGTAATTCTGATTCGGGGTGTTACCTGTACGGCCATAACTAGCACGAACTTTTAAAGAGTTTTTCTTTCCAAAGCCTCTCATGAAGTCTTCTTCACTTAGCAACCATGCTCCAGAAACAGCAGGGAAATATCCGAAGGCATTATTAGGACCAAACCTTGAAGAACCATCAGCACGCATGGTAAATTCCATGATGTAGCGGCCCATGTATTTATAATTCCAACGGGTGAAGTAACTCAAAAATGCAAAAGCTTCTGTTGGATTTTCTCTTTCTACACGATTCGTATTTTCTCCAACATTTTCACCTTCGTAAAGCGCATTTAGGGCATCAGAAACTTCAATGTATCTAGATGAAACCGTTGATTTCTGGAATTCGGTACCAGCCATTGCAGTTAGTTTGTGTACACGGTTATCTACCAATTTGTAGTCAGTTACTACATTGTAGTTATAGTTCATGGTAACCCTAGGGCTGCGTTTTGCTATACCAGCATGATTCGTATTGATAAGAGCTTGAGGCTCATATATATCCTCAAAGAAATTCATGTAATCAACTGCCCCAAATGCAGAAATCGACCATTTGTCGTTGATCTTGTAGTTGGCTTTCAGGTTGTTGATCGTACGGTATTCAATCGTTCTCCAATCTTTTAGTGTTCTTCCCGCTACCGGATTCCATCCCCCGTTACCTGCATTCCAAAAATCACCTGCGGTATCGTAAATGGGGTATATAGGTAGAGCTGTGCTCATTGCCGCACCAAAACCACCGCTCCATGCACCATCCACACGTACGTTAGTACCTTGAGTTAAAGAAGTGCTCAGGTTAAGAGTGAGGTTTTTAATGGGGTTATAATCAATATTCAAACGTGCAGCTGCTCGTTCGTAGTTACTACCAATTACATAACTACCATTGTCTTCCCAAGTTAAACCTAAGTATGCCCCAAATTTTCCTTTTCGGTATGTAGTTCCCAAGGAATACAATTGTTTCATACCAGTTCCCATGGTTTCGTCTATCCAGTTGGTATTGGTATTGCGTGCATCCTCCCAAGAAATATTGTTTGGTAGTGGAGCTAATCCAACTCCACCATCATTTTCCCAGGCTTCTTGGTACATCTGCAAAAACTGATTCGAATTGAGCATTCTTGGCTTGAAAGTCGGTTGAGATGTTCCGATTCGAGAGGTGAAATTGAATTTCAAACCCGATTTTTTCGCTCGTTTGGTGGTAATCAAAATCACACCGTTAGATCCTCTAGACCCATAAATAGCGGTAGCAGCAGCATCCTTTAGGATTTCAATCGAGGCGATATCATTGGGGTTTAATGTAGCAAGTGGGTTGTTGTTGAAACCACCATTATTTCCATTAATAAAATAATCCTGTGTAATTGGAATTCCATCTACGATATACAAAGGGTCACCAGCAGCAGAAATACTAGCAACTCCTCGAACACGAACCAAGTTTGCAGAGCCAGCTACACCAGATCCCATGGTGATTTGAACACCTGCTGCTTTCCCTTGCATCGCAGCTTCAAAGCTAGGTGCAGGCATATCTACAATGTCTTTTCCTTTTAGTGAACTAACCGATCCAGTGAGTTCTCTACGAGTGGAAGTTCCGTAACCCACAATAACGACTTCACCAACAGATTCCGTGTTTGGTACTAGAGTGTAATCGCGTTTGATGGTTGTCCCTTCTGGAATTTCAATTTTATCCGTGATGGTTTCATAACCATCTTCAGAAATAATAAGGGTATGGGTTCCCGTGCCTAAGGTCATTCGGAACTCTCCTTGCTTATTTGAAGTAATTGAATTTCCCGAACCTTTGTCGGTAACAATGACACCCGATAATTTTTGATTCCCTTCGCCTCGAATTCTTCCGTTCACATAGCCCTCGCCCAATTGAGCGCTAGCTGTTGCGGTAAGAAAACTAAATACGAAAAGAGATAGTTGTACTAATCTATTCATACGTTCCAAAATTTCAGTGCGTCAAATGTACACTTTCTAGTGAATTTCGCAAGTATTTTGCGCGTTTTTCAATGAATAAAAATTAAAAATTTAAACAATAAGTCGCTTGTACTGCTTTGTCAGCCAATGTTATCACGAGTCTTGAGAATGCAAGATGTCGAGTTTTTCTTGTGGGCTGTCTTTCTCTTTTTTTTTGCTCTCATTTGTTCCTTTCTGTGAGAAAATAGTGGCTCCCATCATGAATAACGAGGTCATCAATATAACTTGTGTGATAAGGGTTTGATCCACGGATTCTATGGTTTGACTAGCAGGAATACTAACAAACAAAAGTATGGTAATCAATCCTCTAGGAGCAACGTATGCCAGTGGAAATACGGGTAAACGCAGAATGAGCAATTGAAATATCCTTAAAAGAACTATTAGAGCAAAAATGATAGAGCTCAACACCAAGGTTTCTGGATTTATTAATGATTGGAGATCTATGGTGAATCCAAAAATCACAAAGAAAGATACCCTAACCACGAAAGTTAATTCCGTGGTTATTTCTTCAAAACGATGGATTTCTTTAAGCAAGTTAGAAGGGTCAAAACGATTAAACCATTTGAGTTCGGTGATTTTTTCAATATTAGCCACAACCAGCCCGAATACTAGAATGAGGATTAGTGCAGGTAAATGATACCCTTTGGCAATGGCATAAAGAAATAAAATTAAGGCGATGATCGGCATGAATTTAATTCTATGATTCAAACGGCTTAATATGAGGGTAAGGGTTAAAGCTCCAATCACAGAAAATAAGATGCTGATTCCAACTTGGCCCATGAAGTTTAGTAAGCTATGGCCGTTAATGATAGTGGTAGCGGATATATAGTTGAAAAAGGTTACGCCGATGATATCGGATAAACTGCTCTCAAAAATGATGAACTCTTTATCTTTTGCACTTAGCATTTTGGCCGTTGGAATGGCTATAGCGCTTGAAATGATGGAAATGGGAATTGCGTTAAGTAGGCTGTCTTTGAAGGTGTATCCTTGGGTGTTGAACCATAATCCGAGAAAAACACAAAGGGTAACAATAGAGAAAAAGGCCAATCCTAGGGTTTTAGAAAGCAATGGAAGCTTCTCCTTGGTGATTTTTAACTCAAGTGTACCTTCTAAAACGATGAGAATCAACCCGACTGTCCCAAGTTCTGGTACCACATTTGAAAAATCGGGTTTGGGCCAATCCATCAGGATGACGAGCTGTTGAGAGAGCATTCCAAGCCCAAGCAGGATGATAATATTCGGTATTCTCGTTTTTGGTGAAATCACTTCAAACAAATAGCCGATTAGAATCAGCGCAGTAAATACCAATAGGAAGGATACATCCATTTGAGGGTAAAGATACAGTACACAGGCTTATTGTGAAATAAAGAGTGCCGAAATAGGTTTAAGGTTGATATCTGAAGTGACCGATAACTTTGTAGCGAAACAAGCAATCTTCAAGCACCTGTCCGGCTCCAATATTGTGAATGATTAGCGGCCGCTTGTGATTACGCGATTTTTTATTTGCCACAATTCCAATATGGGTGATAGCTCCGCCCAAACTCCAACAAACGATATCTCCCTCCAAATAATCTTCTGGTTTTTTAGTGATAGGTAATGCCCCCTCTTTACGTTTAAAGAATGTCATTAGGTTGGGCACTCGACGATGATCAATGTTTTTATCTGTACGAGAAAGTCCCCAAATTTTAGGGTAAAGAGAAAAATATACAGACATGTCTTCGTGAACTTCTTTTTGAAGATCTACACCCATTTTTCTGTATGTCCGGATCACAACATCTGTACAAACTCCTTTATCGGTTGGCACATCGCCATTTGGATATTTAATAGTGAAGTATGATGGGTCGTATGAGACTTTATCCTTAGTAAGTGTAAGAGCCGAGTCTGCTAATTGTTTGTGGAATACTGATTGGGCATTGACGACATGTACAACAATACAAAGTAGCGCTATGATGAACGGTCTCCTAAACATGAGTTAGGCAAGATAGAGAGAACAAATGAAGAGCGGTTAAGTAAACATAAAAAAAGCCGTCGTTCTGACGGATTTGATTCTTTAGTAGCGGGAGCAGGATTATCTTTCATCTACTGTCGTCAACAGACCACGGTTATTGATCCTGCGCAGTACAAATATCCTTACCTATTACGCAACTTGGAGATTAAGCATGTTAATCAAGTAGGGGCTATGGACATTAGTTACATCCCAATGAAAACAGGATACATGTACCTACTAGCTATCATTGACATTAAGAGCAGATACATTGTGGGTTAGAGTTTATCCAACACCATGGAAACCGCTTGGGTAAACACCACCTTAGAAGAGGCCTTTAAGAGTTATGGAACCCCTGAGATCATCAACACGGATAAAGGGAGTCAGTTTACCTCTAGTGAGTATATAGACTTTATTACATCCAAAGAAACCATTCAAATATCCATGGATGGAAAAGGAAGAGCCATTGACAATGTGTACATCGAAAGGTTCTTTAGAACCATAAAATACGAAAAGCTGTACCTTCAAGAACTCTGCAACGGGCGTCAGGTAGAAAAGTCTTGCAGTGAGTTCATAGACTATTACAACCTACGAAGAGATCATTCTTCTCTTCAAGACAAAACACCTTTCCAGGTCTATTCCTTGGTTGCTTAAAAAAACCATTAACTTTGAATAACAAATAAGCTGTTTAACAAACGGGACCAGCCTTAAGTAATGGCAGATAAAAACTCGGAAGTTGAGATTTATATTCCTCAATCACTGAAGGGCATCGTAGACATAATCGCTCTGCATAAATCGAATACTCCGTGTCATTTTTTGGCATTGCCTAATTCAAAGGTTGAACTACTATTTCTTTTACAGGATAGCGAATTAGAAAGGTTTTACATCGATAAAAATAAAAGCCAACTTCTACCAAATGATTCAAGCCAGTTTGTTATTGGTCTTTCCAGCCAAACAAGGCCCATTGATGCTAGTTACAAAAATCTTAATGCAATAAACGTAGTGATGAATCCTGTCGCTGCGATGGCAATCTTAGAAATTCCAGCGTCAGAAATTAAAGACCTACACTTTGAACCAACTACACTGGGTAATCTCAATCAATTACAAGATGTGTTGAATAATCTTCCTACGTTTCAACACCGTGCACGATATCTAGAAAAATTCCTGCTAGCAAGGTTAAATGCCTCAAGATATTCAAAGCAGGTATTAGATAAAATCACCACACTTACAACCCTTCATACAGGAGGCATTCCATCCATAATCGAAACGGAATTAAATTTCGATCGATTACACTATTCCTCTTCGCACATGCGCAAACTGTGTAATGAATGGCTTGGTGTCACCTACAACGAGTATCGTCTTCATAAGAAGTTTCGAAAGGCCATGTATGCGCTCAATTACGAAAATCATTCTTTGACTGAAATCGCCAACAGCCTAGATTTCTACGACTCGGCCCACTTTATTCGAACGTTTAAAAGATTTACTGGAATGACCCCAACAGCTTACCGGAATTCTCAAAAAGGCTTTATACCAGAATTTATTTTATTAAAATAAGCGTTTGATACAATTATGATGGATTAATAGGCATTTTCTTTGTTGAAATTATTAATATTTATAATATGAAATCATCATTTATCTATCTTATCTGTATTTTGATTCAATTCCTGAATGGTTTTGGACTGTTGTTAGGTGTTTTTTTAGATCCTGTGGGAATGATTCAGCCGTTTATTAAGCAAGACCTCAATACCTACGCGGAAGCCGACTTTTTGATTTTTTGGACGCAAGGTATTGTTGATGTTACCGCCGCACACATGATTGGCGGAGGATTACTCTTGCTCGTTTTACGGTCGTTTCGACTCGAAAACCGAGTGAACAAACAAGTCTTCGCTGCATTTGGTGCTTTCCATGGATGTGCATTACTCGTAGCTCTCTACAATCACTTATTCCAAGGTGGTGGACCGCCTCCATTTATCGGTGTACTCTTAATTATTCAAGCAGGTCTTCTCATCTATGGTTGGAAAAAAGCCATAGACTAATCAATTCTTTTCCTTGGTAGCGATCCGCCCTGGGCGGAGAACCTGCGTATGCTATAGGCGGACATGAGCCCAGTAAAGCATTTTTATGTGTAGAAATGCAAAAAGCCAATCGATTGATTGGCTTTTTCTTAGTAGCGGGAGCAGGACTCGAACCTGCGACCTTCGGGTTATGAGCCCGACGAGCTACCACTGCTCCATCCCGCGATGTTGTAGCCCGTAGGGGAATCGAACCCCTCTTTCATCCGTGAAAGGGACGTGTCCTAGCCGATAGACGAACGGGCCAAACGTGTTTGGAGGTGCAAAAATACGAGAAGATTCTATTTTACAAAAGGAAATTTTTAAAATCACTCCCCGTGCTCAATGATTTCTCCGTCACCCCATAATTCTTCTAGGCTGTAGAAGGATCTTTGACTCTCAGAAAAAATATTTACAACTACACTGTAATAGTCTAAAAGGACCCAATCTGATCCGTTTTTTCCCTCTCGGTGGCCGGGTTTCTCCTTTAGTGATTTTAACATCACCTCTTCTACACTATCTGCTAATGCATCTATTTGACGATTCGATCCACCGTGACATATCACAAAAAAATCTGCGAAAGATGAACCAACTTTTCTTAAATCAATGCTAATGATGTCTTTCCCTTTTTTCTCTTGTAGTCCGTGGACTATCATCTTCATCATTACTTCGCTATCGTGCGCGTTTCTTACTGCCATTTAGACTTTCTTTGTGCAAAGAACGCCATTTTTTAACGAATCATCGGTTTATGAGTTCCAGCAAATTACAATATCTGAAACAATGCACCTCCACTCAGGATCATTTGAAAAATGTAATTGAATCAATAAACCTGCCTTTTGCCTTTTATACAGACCACCAAACCAACGGATATGGTCAGCACGATTCCAATTGGAAATGTCCCAAAGGGTCGGGATTAGCTTTTTCTATGGCCTTGGAGGTAGAACCACCATACAAAGAGGACTTGGTTAACTTAAACAAGGCGGTCACCGCAGCAATTACAGAATGTATTGCTTCAATCTCTGGTCCCATCGAAATTAAATGGCCAAATGACCTTATCGTTAGAGATAAAAAACTAGGTGGTATTATCATGAACCTAGTGAGTGATAATTCAATACTGCTCATAGGTTTTGGGTTAAATCTCAAAAAAATAAAAAATACTCAGAGTGCCATTTCGCTTGAGGAAATTAAAATAGAGGCAGGCGTTCATGCTATCGCCCAATCACTCTATCACGCTTTAACTCAGGTCCAAACTTTTCCAGTAGATAAGCTAAAACATATTTATGATCGCTTATTATGGTCTTTAAACAAAGAAGTTTCTATCAATTGGGCAGAAAGTCATAGTAACCAATCAGAAAGCGCCATATTTCGCGGGGTGGATGAGCATGGACGTGCGGTGATTGAAATAGATGGTGAATTAAAATCGTATCAACACGGCCAAGTTCGCCTAAAATACCCTAAGTAAAACCAACGTTTTATCTAAGTAAAGCGTCTTAAATAAAATACCGCTAACTTCACGAATAGCTATGAAACGTCGAGAATTTTTTCAATTTAAACGGGCGGTTGCCCCACCTTCAACAGGCCTGAAGGTTTCCCGCAGAACCAATACGGGATTAGATGTTTACTCCTCATCATGGAATCAAGATGATGTATTGCATCTTTTGAGGAGGGTAACATTTGGTGTTTCGAAAGGGGATCTTGAACAATTCAGTGGCCTAAACCTTGAAAAAACCATCGATAAACTATTAGATACTTCAGTCGTATCTACAGGTGAACCACTCAATCATTATGGCAGCAGGTTAACGGATCCCGATGTTAAACTTGGTGAATCATGGGTGAAAGCACCCTTTAATCCCACCCTAGAAGGGGTTCGTAAGCAGAGTATGAAAGGGTGGATATGGTCATTGGCATTAAACCAAAAGCCAACGGTCTTTGGGAAGATGCTACTTTTTTGGCATAATCATTTTGCCGTTGAAATGCGCATGGTTCCTAGCGCAAGTGCATTTTATCATTATTGGAAGGTGTTGTCTGATTATTCTTTAGGGAATTTCAAAACATTTACGAGGCAAATTACCGTCGATACGGCCATGCTTTACTATCTCAATGGAAGATTAAATAGAAAAGGAGCGCCGGATGAAAATTACGCCCGGGAACTACAAGAGCTTTTTACCCTAGGTAAAGGTCCTGATAGTCAATACACTGAAGACGACGTGAAAGCAGCCGCTAGGGTTCTCACCGGTTTCACCATCAATTACACAACGACGCCTTTTTCAAGCATTTTCAATGCGAATAGACACGATACCGATGACAAGCAATTCTCCTCTTTCTTTGATAATACCGTTATAAAAGGAAGAACGGGCATCAATGCGGGAATGGATGAGTTGAACGACATGTTGGACATGATTTTCTCTAAAGAAGAAGTTTCCAAGCACATCTGTAGAAAGCTATATCAATATTTCGTTTATTATAAAATCGATGACAATGCGGAAGCAAATGTTATTGCGCCGCTTGCAAAGATATTTAGGGATAATAATTTCGAGTTAAAGCCAGTTTTAAAGGCATTATTTATGAGCGAGCATTTTTTTGATTCATGGAATCGAGCATGTGTAATAAAAGACCCTCTCACTCATTCGGTAAACTTCTTGAGACAATTTGAAGTTAAGTTACCTTCAGCTAGCAATGTTGAGACCCTTTATCAGGCCTTTGTTTTTGGGGCAAGTTATATTGCGATTAATCAAATGGATTTGGGAGATCCACCGAGCGTTGCAGGGTGGGAGGCTTGGTATCAATTGCCACTATATCAAAGGTCTTGGATTACTTCTGACTCACTTCCCAAGAGAAATGAATTACAAGACTATATCCTCTGGTTAGGACATAAAATCGGTTCCTACACGATGAAAGTAGATGTTTGGGATCTAACCAAAAAGTTCTCAAAACCGAATGATGCAGATCAGTTAATTGATGATGCCGTACACTTTCTATTGCCCATGAGTTTAAGCGCTGGTCAAATATCAACATTGAAAAACATTCTTCTACCAGGAGGAATTCCAGATTATAACTGGACGGATGATTATAACGCTGCCATTAACGATACGTATCCAAATCACGCAACAGCCTTGCAAAGCGTAACCCTCAGGTTAGCTTCATTGTATAAAGCCATGATGAACCTATCAGAATACCAACTTTCTTAAAGCAAAACGACATGAAAAGAAGATCATTTATTAAAACAGCCGCAGCGAGCACCGTGTTACCGGTTTCGCTGAATGGAATGAGTTTAAGATCATACCAAAAAGGTTCTTTACTGTCGGCTTTGAGTAAGCGCTCTGCAAAGGATAAAGTACTGGTTTTAATACAACTTAACGGCGGAAATGATGGACTAAACACCATTATCCCGCTAGATCAATATGCTAAATTATCAAAGGCCCGCTCAAATGTGTTGATTCAAGAATCCTCTGTGTTAACATTAAAATCCAACGAAAAGACGGGTCTACACCCTAAAATGGGAGGATTACAAAACCTTTATGCCAATGATAAACTGAATATTGTTCAATCGGTGGGATATCCACAACCTAACTTTTCGCATTTCCGTTCTACGGATATTTGGATGAGTGCTTCTGAAAGCGACGAAGTTTTAACAACGGGTTGGGTTGGGCGATATTTAAATAAGCGTTTTGAGGGATTTCCGGAGGATTATCCCAACGCAAACATGGAAGACCCTTTGGCAATCCAAATAGGACCTTTGGTTTCTTTAGCATTCATGGGTCCTGAAGCAAACATGGGGATGGCGGTTACAGACCCAAGTAGCTTTTATAACCTCGTGGATAATGCAGTTGGGGACGTTCCATCTACACCGAGTGGTGACGAGTTAGCGTATATCAGGATGCTGGCTCAACAAACAAATGAATATGCCGATGTGATCAAGGCGGCTGCTAATAATGGAACGAATAAGTCTGCTAAATACCCAACGGGGGTGCGATCTAATGACTTATCTGAGCAATTGAAAATTGTAGCACGATTGATACACGGCGGTCTAACAACGCCTGTTTATATGGTGAGCATAGGTGGCTTTGATACGCATAGTGCGCAGGTAGATGATACGGATACCAAGGAAGGTTCACATGCGAACTTACTGGGGCAATTGAGCACGGCCATTGAAGCCTTTCAAGATGATTTGGAGTTATTGGGAATAAGTGAGCGTGTCACAGGGATGACTTTTAGCGAGTTTGGAAGAAGGGTTCAAAGCAATGCTTCTACGGGTACCGATCACGGAGCTGCTGCACCACTGATGGTTTTTGGAGATGCGGTTCAGCCGGGAATAATTGGTAATAACCCTAATATTCCAGATGCTCCCACAGTCAGCGATAATGTACCGATGCAGTTTGATTTCCGTCAAGTGTATTCAACCGTCCTCAAAGACTGGTTTGAATTAAGCTCAACTGAGGTGAAGGACATAATGGGTGCGGATTTTAATACGCTACCAATTTTCAAAAATAGCGCGGCAAACTTGGAGGACTTTGCAGACTTCATGACGCAAATAAACCTAAGAAGCGTATACCCAAATCCGAGTCGCGGACATTCTACGGTAAACTACAGCACCGATGGTGGAGGTGTGTTGTCACTTTCTTTGTATGACCCTATGGGTACAAGAATTACAGAGTTTTTCAATAAACCACACCAAGCAGGAGAACATGCATACCGCATGGATTTGAGAGGACTCAAAGCTGGGAATTATATTGTCCAGTTAAAAAGCAATCTCAAGTCATTTACGGAGGTAATACAGGTATTGTAATTGGAAGCTATAAAAAAAAGTGTGATTTCGTTGCGAGAAAGAAATTGATTCGTATTTTTGCACTCCCAAAATTGTCCGATGGTGTAATTGGCAACACGTCTGATTTTGGTTCAGAAGAGTCCAGGTTCGAGCCCTGGTCGGACAACTAAACGATTTGATGATAACAGGGAAGGGCCCTGTGAAAGTAAAATCTAATTATGACTTCTCTTATACATCCTGTAAAAATCTTTGGAGGATCTGCATCCCAAGAATTAACCAAAGCAATCTGCGAGTTTTATGGGGCTCTTCCAGGCCAGCTTTCAGTAAGTCGTTTTAGCGACGGTGAATTTCAACCGAACTTTCATGAGTCTGTTCGGGGTTGTGATGTGTTTATCGTTCAATCTACATATCCGAATAGCGATAACTTGATGGAATTGCTCATGGCTATCGATGCTGCCAAAAGAGCGAGTGCAAATTACATTACTGCTGTTGTGCCGTATTACGGGTTTGCACGTCAAGATAGGAAAGACAAACCACGCGTTTCCATAGCATCAAAGTTAGTAGCTGATTTGTTAGGTACTGCCGGTGCTAACCGTGTAATGACTATGGAACTTCATGCACCTCAGATTCAAGGCTTCTTTAACGTGCCTGTAGATCACCTCGAAAGTTCGATCATTTTTGCTCCGTATATCAAAACATTGAGTCAGGACAATTTAGTTATTGCCGCGCCTGATGTTGGGGCGAGTAATCGAATCCGTGAGGTAGCTAAAATGTTGAACTTGCCGATGGTTATCTGTGACAAGGAGAGAAAAAAAGCGAACGAAATTGCTAACATGACCGTTATCGGTGATGTGGAAGGCAAGGATGTCGTATTAATCGATGACATCATAGACACGGGTGGAACTCTTTGTAAAGCAGCTGCAATGTTGACGGAGAAAGGTGCGAAAACAGTTCGAGCATTATGCTGCCACCCCGTTTTGAGTGGAAAAGCTTACGAAAATATTGAGGGTTCGGTGTTAACAGAATTGGTTGTTACCGACACCATCCCTTTGAAGAAACATATTGAAAAAATCAAAGTCCTTTCGGTAGCGCCGTTATGGGCCAGAGCTATCCGGAATGTACACGAGAATGGAAGTATCAGCTCGCTTTACAAGCAAGTCATCAATTCTCAAACATCCTTGGATTTACAACAAATCAAATAATTATATCAATTTAATAAAATGAAAACAATTCAACTTAAAGGAGAATTACGTAGTGAGGTGGGTACTAGAACCGCCAAAGAACTTCGTAATAAAGGAATGGTTCCTTGTGTAATGTACAGTGACGGTAAGGAAGGCACTCATTTTGCTATCTATCAGTCTGATTTCAAAAACCTGGTTTACACACCAAATGCATACAAGGTAAAATTAATTCTTGGCGACAATGAGCATAGCGCAATTTTGCAAGATATTCAGTTTCATCCAGTGTCTGAAGCAATCATTCACGCAGATTTCTTAGAGGTTGCTGAGGGTAAGAAAGTGGTTATGGAAGTTCCTGTGCGTGTGGTTGGTAACGCCCCAGGTGTTAGAGCGGGTGGTAAGTTGGTGAAAAAGATGAATTCATTGCGTTTGAGAGGTTCATTGAAAGATATGCCAGATTATGTGGATGTTTCGATTGACACTCTTGAAATTGGTCAGAGTGCAAAAGTTGGAGCTTTGAGCGCTGAAAACGTAGAAATTATTGATTCACCAGCTAACGCAGTGGTATCTGTTAAAACAACACGTGCATTAATGCAAGCAGAGGCCGGCGGTGAAGCAGATGATGCTCCTGCTAGTGAAGGCGATTCTGAAGGAGCTGAGGCAGCAGAATAATTAAAAAACGATTAATAAAAGGCCTCAATTTGAGGCCTTTTTCATTTCGGATTTCCACATAAAATATCCTTTGGTGGCCAGTCCGATAAAAATAAAATATAAGGAGGCCGTGATGTATTGATCACCCATGATAAACATGGGTACGTATAGTATATCTGCCAAAATCCACAAATACCAATTCTCTATCCATCTTTTTGCTTGCATAAACAGTGCGGTAATACTGAGTGCAGTGAGGAAACAATCTAATAACGGTAAACGGGCATCTGGGTTTATCCTAATATAGATGAAGTACCACGTTAGATAGAAAGTGATAAAACCCAATAATATGAGCGGTTTGTGGTTTGTTGGAGTGTGTTTTATGTTTTGTTCGGTTTTCTGTGGATTGAATTTTGACCAGAACCACCAACCGTACGATTGAAAGCCAATAAAAATAAACTGTAAATAGGTTTCAGAGAAAAACCGATTTTGATAAAAGACATACGCATAAACCAAAGATGCCAGTATTGCCACAGGCCAATTGGCAATTTTATTCTGTGCCGCTAAAATCACGCATGCAAGAGATAGCAAAGACGCTATGCCCTCGATAAGGATTTGTATACTTAGCACTTCTTGAAACATGAAATTTTGCTCGCAAACTTAAAGGAATACATCGGAATCACATTGTGCTCTTGATGATTGTAGTGTAGATTTGCTATATACAAAATACACAAAAATTATGTTTGAATTACCTAAACTCAGTTACGATTTTTCAGCATTGGAACCCCATATCGATGCTAAAACCATGGAAATACACCACGGTAAACACCATCAGGCTTACGTTAGCAAATTAAACGATGCCATCCAAGGTACAGAATTGGAAGGACAGTCAATGGAAGAGTTGATGTCGAATGTAAGTAAGCATTCTGCAGCTGTAAGAAATAATGGAGGTGGACACTTTAATCATACATTATTTTGGTCAGTTATGAGTCCAAATGGTGGTGGTGAGCCCACCGGTAAATTGGCAGATGCTATAAACAAGACCTTCGGTTCTTTTGAAGAATTTAAAACACAATTTGCGAGCGCAGCAGCTACTCGTTTTGGTAGCGGTTGGGCTTGGCTGGTTGTTCATGATAACAATCTTGTAGTTACTTCCACACCGAATCAAGATAACCCTGTAATGGATGTTGCAGAAGTTAAAGGTACTCCAATTCTAGGATTAGACGTTTGGGAACATGCTTACTATTTGAATTATCAAAATAGAAGACCTGATTACATCGGTGCATTTTGGAATGTGGTAGATTGGAACGTAGTCGGCCAATTATTTGAACAAGCAACTAACTAATAATCGCTTGAAACATTAATAAAAGCCCCAATTGGGGCTTTTGTGTTTTTCTGGCACGGTGTTTGTTTCTAATTAGTCAAAACAAATTAAAATCTAACTATCATGAAAAAGTTAACATTATTATTCGCTATCGCTTTCGCTGTTGTAGGATCTGCAATGGCCCAGATGGCTATCCCAGGTGAAGTTTTTGCTGGTAACCCTGCACGTTTCAACGGTCGTAAAGTAACCATCAAGAACATCGAAATCGTTAAGTCTGACGCAAACCACGGCGGTCCTGCTATCGGTGGCCCTGCTGGTGCGGTACACGGTGCTCCAGGTGCGGTAGGTACTCCAAGTGCTCCTGCAACTCACCCATGTCGTCCACCACGTGGATTTGCACAAGTAAACTTGTTCTTCAAAGGTATGCCTGAATATAAAGGATGTTTCTTTATGGCTGAAAACATGAAGACACAAATGGATCGTGAGTGTGGACATGAAAATACTCCAGCTCAGGTAACTTTCCGTGGTGATTCACGTACTGGTTACATGATTTCTTTCTACCGTTTAGGAATGTAATTCATCCTTTAACGAATAACAAATAGCCCCGAGTTTGAGACCGGGGCTTTTTTTATGCCCCTTCGTTTGCTGTAAAATATTCTATTTTTTCAGTCGTGTGGCTACGGATAACTTGAGCGCGCATCAAGTCAACAACAATTCTAGATACCCTTCGTCGGCCCATGTTGAATTTTTTGCATATCTCGGCAATGGTAGTCTTTTCTCTTTCCGACACAAATCGTAAAATTTTCTGTTCCATGTCGCCCATATTAAGATTCAAACTCTTTTTATTGGAATGCATGAAATCAACGGTTGTTTTTGAAGCCAAAATGGAGTTGTCATTTACCCGGACATATACCCACCAACGATCATCTTCTCCTCGGCTGTAATACGGCTGATTATCTCCAATAGGGATGGTCACCTCTAATACCAATTTTCCCTCTACAATGACCTCTTCGACTTCGTATTTGACCTCTGGTTTAGAATGAAACGAGGCGGCCAATTCCAACATGTGCTTTTCATCCTCTGATCGAACCCCCGCTATGCTCCCGTTATCTCTGACACCAATGAGCAATATTCCCCCATCTGTATTGGCAAAACTGACCATTGCTTTGGCTATTTTTCGAGGGTTTTGAATGACTTGTTTGAAGTCTAACCGAACACCCTCACCTTTTGATATGAGCTGTTTGATATGCTGCATTTATCGACTTGGGGTATATCTCAAATAAGAAAAAGAATCCAAGTCGAACACCTCGTTGGCCACGGTTAAGAGCTTCTCAGCGCTAAGTTGGTTAATTTGGGAAATGGTTTCTTCAACGGTTTTCGCTCGACCATACTTCAAAATACCTTTTCCTACATGAACCAATAAGCTACTTTTACTCTCATTAGCCATCATAAGTTGGCCGCATAACTGTTTTTTGGCCTGTGATAGTTGAACCCTACCAAGTTTTTTTTCCATTAAACGTTTCAGCTCTTTTTCCATGAGAAAAATAGAACGGTCCATATATTTCTCCTCGCAGCTCAAGTAACAATGAAACATTCCAGTATCACTGTAGGGTTGATAGCCACTTTCGATATTATAGGTATATCCATATTTTTCCCTAATGGCTAGATTAAGTCGGCTATTCATACCTGGCCCTCCCAAAAGGTTATTTAAAAGCATCAAAGAAAATCGTTCTTCATGCGTTTCAGCGTAAGTGGGTACACCCATCATGGTGTAAGCTTGTCCAAAATCAGATTCTTTGGTTTCGTGAAAAGGTGAGTATTTCCATTGCCTCATGGGGTCGTTTAGCGAATATGAAGCGCCAACACTTTCTCTGAGGGGAAGATATTTTTCAACGGTTTTTAATACTCGTTCCTGCGAAATATTTCCAACCACAACGAAAACCATGTTATCAAAATTGTAGTTACGATGAACGAATTGGTCTAGTTGTTGCTTATCGATTTTTTGAATAGACTCTGGCGTGCCAAGTATATTGTGAGCAAGGGGGTGTTCTTTGAATAGCAACTCCTGAAATTCATCGTAAATGTTTTCTTCAGGAGTATCACGGTACATGTTAATCTCATCGAGTATAACTCTTCTTTCTTTTAGGATTTCTTTTTCTGGGAAAACCGATTGAAAGGTTACATCGTATAAAATATCTAAGGCCCTAGCAAAATATTTTCTTTGTACTTGAGCGTAAAGCGCAGTAATTTCTTTGGTGGTAAATGCATTTAATTCGCCACCTACAACCTCTAAATGGTTGAGGACATGATGAGTTTTTCGTTTTTTCGTTCCTTTGAAAAACATGTGCTCCAGAAAGTGAGCCATTCCGTCAATGGAACCATCATTTCGGCTACCCGCGTGAATTACAAATCCGCAGTTTATTACTTTTCCATACGGAATTGGCACATGGGCTATTCTTAAACCATTGTGTAGCGTAATCAATTGATAGCCCGAGGAACTCATAAAGTTCAAAATTACTTCAGGTAATCTGTATTTTTGTAGAATAAATGAGGATTGATTCGACCGCCCCATTAATTAAAGGGCTTAAAGAAGGTAAATATCAGAGAGTTTTTATAACGACCCACCATAAACCCGATGGTGATGCCATGGGCTCTACCTTGGGGTTGAAGCAAATACTTTCCAATTATGTTAAAGAGGTTAACGTAATTACTCCTACCGACTATTCCCAGAACTTACATTTTCTTCCTGGGGATGATCAGGTTATTGTGTATGAGGATGAAACCGAAAAGGCGGAAGCATTATTGTTTTCTTCTGATTTAATTTTTTGCCTTGACTTTAATGTGCTTTACAGGATCAATACCCTTGGTGATAAGGTAGCGGAAGCAGGAAAAAACGGAGCCGAAATTGTTTTGATGGACCACCATCAAAACCCAGATGATTTTTATGATTACGCGTATTGGGATAATACCGCGAGTAGCACCTGTGAGTTAGTATTTGAATTTGCTGAATCAGCTTTTGGGTTAGATGCGTTTAATCAAGACTCCGCCAATTGTATATATACAGGTATGCTTACCGATACGGGTAGTTTTAAGTACAGTGCAACATCCCCCAAAACCCATAGGGTAGCTGCTTCATTGCTTGAGCTAGGAGCAGATCATGTCAGTATCAATGAGCGTATTTATAACACATTTTCGCCAACAAGAAGTAGGCTTTTTGGTTACTGTTTATACAAGAAATTAGAACTTCTGCCAGGACTTCGTACCGCATTGATTTACCTAAGCGCAGAGGAATTAGAAGAGTTCCAAGTGGTAACAGGAGATACCGAGGGCTTGGTTAACTTTGGCCTTGGCATAGAAAATATCGTTTTGAGCGTTCTAATTATTGATCGAACAGAGAGGGTGAAAATGAGTTTCAGAAGTAAAGGTGATTTTAAAGCCAATGAGTTTGCCGCTAAATTTTTCCATGGAGGTGGTCACATTAGTGCGGCAGGGGGTATGAGTGAAGAACCATTAGATCAGGTTGTAGCTAAGTTTAAACGTGAAATTGCCGCTTATAAAGATGAATTAAATGCCATTGAATTATGAAAAATAAAAAGCTTCAAATAGGTATTATTTCCGTTCTAGTGTTGGCATCTGTCGCATTCTATATTTATAGGTCTTATTTCTCGTATAAAACAACTGAATCGGGTTTAAAATATAGATTTATTGAGGGTGAACAGGCAAATCAACCTAGAGGAGAAGGTTGGTATTGCTTGATGAATTATATGATTGTTGGCCCCAAAGGTGATACCATTGTGAGTTCTTACTCGGCAGATACACTCATGGAAATACCGTATCCCACCGAAGCAAAAAATGAATTAACAGAAGCATTAATGCTCGCTACGGAAGGTTCAAAAGTTGAGGTACTGTTATCTACGGATAGTCTTAAATTAAAAAACTCCGGAGATTACAAAGTTCAGTTGCTTCCTGATGGAGAGCAAGCGAAGGTAATTTTTGACTTAGAAAAAGTAATTTCAGCTCAAGCATATTTTAAATATCTCGCTGAAAAATCCTTTAAGAGAACGATGGCTGAAAATAAAGCTATCGATGATTATTCCGAGAAAATTGGTGGTCAATGGTATTTGGATACCTTTACCATGGTTAAATACCGAGTTCAGAATATCCAAGACTCAGATTCATCATATTGGAGTCAGCCAAATGTGATTAGTAATGCACCCTATCATAAAGCTTCGAGGGAACTAGAGTTTGATGCCCAAGTGAAGACTCTCGGAGGAACTTTGATTTTTGATAGCTATCTTGAAAACAGAAAATACAAGTCTGATTATTACGGAATGATCCAACCGATAAAAGCGCTTAATATTCTTCCTTTTTATGTCAAAGAAGGCGCAGAAGTTGAATTTCTTGTTACCTCAGACATGGCATTTGGTCCACAAGGACGTATTGGAGTAGCCCCATATACCCCCGTTTACATCAAAATTTATAACGTCAAACCAATTAAATGAGAAAAAACATCATCATTACAGGAGGAGCCGGATTTATTGGGTCCCATGTGATTCGTAGGTTTGTTAATCAATATCCTGACTATCATATCATCAATCTTGATAATTTGACCTATGCGGGTAACCTTGAAAATCTCAAAGATATAGAGTCCAAAGAGAACTACGAGTTCATCAAATGTGATATTACGAATGCCAAGGAAATAGAAGGGATTTTTCAATCAAGAAGCGTTCATTCGGTGATTCACTTAGCCGCAGAAAGTCACGTAGATCGTAGTATTACCAACCCCATTGATTTTGTTATGACCAACGTCGTAGGTACGGTAATTTTATTGAATGCATTTAAGAGCTATGGCGATACAGAAAACGGTAGATTTTACCATGTAAGTACGGATGAGGTGTACGGTACACTCGGAGAAGAAGGTAAGTTTACCGAAAGCACACCCTATGATCCAAATTCCCCGTACAGCGCGAGTAAAGCAAGCTCTGATCATTTCGTGAGAGCATATGCCGAAACCTATGGTCTTCCGGTGGTAATTAGCAATTGTTCGAATAATTATGGAAGTCATCAATTTCCAGAAAAGCTCATTCCATTGATGATCCATAATATAAAAAATGAGAAGCCATTACCTGTTTATGGAAAGGGTGAAAACGTGAGAGATTGGTTATGGGTAGAAGATCATGCATCAGCCATCGATGCTGTTTTCCATAAAGGTAATTTGAGCGAAACCTATAACATTGGTGGTAATAACGAGTGGAAGAATATTGATTTGGTGCATAAACTATGTGAAATAATGGATGCTAAACTGGGTCGAAAAGAGGGTGAGTCTGCAAAACTTATCACGTATGTGACCGATCGTGCGGGCCACGATTTTAGATATGCCATCGATGCTTCCAAAATTGAAAACGAATTGGGTTGGACTCCTTCTGTGAGTTTTGCTGAAGGATTTGAGAAAACCATCAATTGGTATTTGGAAAATGAGCATTGGTTAGACAATGTAACCAGTGGTGCATACCAAGACTATTACGAAACAATGTACAATCAGCACTAATGAAGCCCATACAGATATACAATACACTTACTCGAAAAACAGAAACATTCGAATCTCTGCACCCAAATAAAGTAGGGATGTATGTTTGCGGTCCCACTGTTTATGGCCCTCCCCATATGGGTCACATTAGAGGCCCTATTGTATTTGATGTATTCAGGAGATTCCTGGTATCACGTGGCATTACCGTTCGATTTGTAAGAAATATTACCGATGTGGGGCACTTGGTAGGGGATGCAGACGAAGGAGAAGATAAGCTTCAAAAACAAGCCCGATTGGAACAAATTGAGCCCATGGAAGTGGCACAATCTTATACTGATTCCTATCATTTGGCCATGGATGCGCTAAATATCAAAAGACCTAGCATCGAGCCGAAGGCGAGTGGTCATATCATTGAGCAGATTGAAATGATTCAGTCCATTGTAGACGCTGGTTTAGCGTATGAATCAAATGGTTCGGTTTATTTTGATGTTGAACAATACTCTTCAAAGGAAAACTATGGAGAGTTAAGTGGAAGGGTATTAGATGATTTGGTAGCGGGAGCTGGAGCGGAAAGCAGAACATTGGAAGGCCAATCAGAAAAGAAAAATGCCCACGATTTTGCCCTTTGGAAAAAGGCATCCCCAGAGCACATAATGCAATGGTCCAGTCCATGGGGAAAAGGGTTTCCCGGTTGGCACATTGAGTGTAGTGCGATGAGCGCAAAATACCTCGGTGAAACGTTTGATGTACACGGCGGAGGAATGGATTTATTATTCCCACACCACGAGTGCGAAATAGCTCAGAGTAAGGCGGCTCATGGTCACCAACCAGCGCGTTATTGGATGCATCATAATATGATTACCATTAACGGTCAGAAAATGGCTAAAAGCCTTAATAATGGAATAAAAGTCAGTGAACTTTTCTCCGGCAACCACCAATTGTTGAGTAGAGGGTTTAACGCAAACACTTTGCGATTCTTTGTCTTACAAGCCCATTATAGGAGCACCTTGGATTTTTCTGAAGAAGCACTTGAGGCCTCTGAAAAAGGACTCAAGCGCATGTTAGAGGCTTGGAAGAAAATAGGTAGCTTGAAGGCATCTGCCGAGTCGAGCGGTGAGGTGGTTAAGGTTATTTCCAACATGGAAGATGCTTTGTGCGATGATCTAAATACCCCCATTGCCATTGCCCAATTATTTGAACTCTCCAAAATGGTTAATGCCTGTGCTGACGGAAAATATCCATTAACCAAAGAGGATATTGACCAAATCGCGAATGCGGTGGAGCAATATTTTTATGGTGTCTTGGGGATGCGCGCAGAACAAGAAAGCCAATCAGGAGTTTTAGATAAGGTGATGGATGTATTGATTGATCTACGTTCAGAGGCCAAACAAAGTAAAGATTATGCTTTGAGTGATTCTATCCGTGATAAATTGAAAGAAAACGGTGTAGAACTAATGGATTCCAAAGAAGGTACCACCTGGAAACTACAATAAGATGCCTGGGCATTTTACTTTTTATACCGAGGAAATAAAAAATAACCAAGCCGTATTTTCAGAATCTGAGTCAAAACATATGGTTCAGGTATTAAGATATAGCCAAGGTGATACCATTGAGTTTACAAATGGTAAGGGTACGATATTCAAAGGGTCTCTTTTAGAAGCCAACCGGAAATCAGTTGTAGCAAAAGTTGAAGAAAAGACGACTTCAGATATACCGGATACGGTTCTTGTTCTCGGTATACTGAAAAGTTCGGACCGAATGGAAACGGTTGTAGAGAAATGTGTAGAGTTGGGTATCAACACCATTCATCTCATGCCTTCGGAAAATTCCGAACGTAAAAAAGTCAATCTTGATAAATTATATAAAACGGCCATTGCTGCTATGAAACAATCACATGGCAATTATCTACCTAGCATCAAGGTGTCTTCAATTCAAGAGATTATTCAAGAGTACGGGGATAAATTGATGCTTGCACATTGTCGTGATGGATTTAAAGCACTGCCAAAGGTATTGAACCGCGATTCTATCATATGCGTGGGCCCTGAAGGTGATTTCTCTGAAAAGGAAATAGACTTATTTAAGGTGGCAAAGGCAACCGAAATTTCTTTGGGGAAACGAATACTCAGAGCAGAAACAGCGGCTATTGCCGCCATTACATTAGCGAATCTAAACGCGTAATTACGTTTTTAAGCATTTACTTAACGACACTAGAGTTTGGGTTGTACCAACTTTGTATGGTCGAAGGACGATGACGGTACCGGGTTTGTCGATGAAGTGAAATTAATCTTAAAAACGAAATGAAAAATTTATTGAATTCAGTCCGTTTATTCGGAAATGTTGGAGGCGATCCCATGGTGATGCAGTTTGACAGTGGGAACAAGTTGGCTAAATGGAGTTTGGCGACTCATGAGAAAAAGAAAAATGTGAAGGGAGAGTTGTTAGATGACGTGCAGTGGCACAATTTGATTGCGTGGGGCTCTTTAGCTACGATGGTTGAGGATTACGTGAAGAAGGGAATGAAGTTATCCATCGAAGGCAAGCTTGCTTACCGAAGATATACCAATAAGGATGGGGAAGAGAAACAAGTGACAGAGGTGATTGTGAAGGACATTCTTTTGGTTGAGAAAAAAATCCAACGTGAGGAAGAAATAGAGACCGACGATAGCGAAGACATGCCGTTTTGATTTCATGGTAGTAACAAACTAGGTACGTTTTCGATAAAGGGGGCTTTCGCCCCCTTTTGTGTTTTTTGCAAATACACGGCAATAAAATATATACCCATTCTTAGGGGAAGGGCTTTTGGATTTGGTTCAAATGTTAAAAGCCATGGATACTCAAAAGAAATATTGCCCAGAATGTGAGGATGTGATTAGAGGTAGAATAGATAAAAAGTTTTGTTCAGACGCCTGTCGCTCGCTTTATCACAACAGACAAAATGCTGTACGATCTAATACGCTTAAATGGATTGATAAACGATTGAAGAGGAATCGAAACATTCTGGAGAAATTATACGATCGTTGCTATCCAAGATACGAAGTTCCCCTTAAGCAAGTTGAACATATGGGCTTCACTTTTGACTTCTATACGCACAAAGAAATCTTTGAAAAAAAAGAGTACGTTTTCTGCTATGAGTATGGTTACAAAATGCATAGCGATAAATATGTGGAGGTTATTAAACACAACCTGTTTGGCGATGGTCTTGATTTAATTGCGTAAATTTGCGGGTTCATTTGCCCTGTAATGCCAAGAAATAAATTTTCACCCGTAAATTCCTCTAGTCCAAAACCCCAAAACGAGTCCAAAGGACAGGGTGAAGATAAAGAATCTAGAACACCCAAAAACGATGCTCAGCCTCGAAAATCGTTTGATAGACCAGAAGGTCAAGGATCTAATAAACGTGATTCAAGAAATGGAGGGTTTGATAGAAAACCCCGAGAGAGTAGGGGTGAAGGCAGAGATCGGGGTAACCGAGATGGAGGCAATCGTAACTTCAGGTCAGGCGATAGTAGAGAGAGTTTTAAAAGGAAGGATCGAAATGATAGATCAGACGATAGGGGCCAAGGAAAAGACAAAGGCAGTCGTAACTACAGATCAAGCGATCGAAGAGAAGGCTTTAAAAGAAATGACCGAAACGATAAATCAACGGGTAGAAGTTTTGGCGATTCAGATAGAAGAAATAAAGGATTTAAAAAGCCATACCGTGATGGTGGGGATGTAAATTCAGAGAATAGAAATTACCGAGGAGGTAAATCTAACTACAGGGATGATCGAAATGAGGATTGGTCTTCACCAAAAGGTAGAGAAGACCGTAGAAGCTCTAGAAATGGAGATCAACGCGATGGATTTACCAGGGGAGGATTTAAAGGCAGAGATACTGGGTTTCGCAGGAATAATAACCGAGATTTCGATCGTCGCAGATCAGATGATCGCAATCAAGAAGGTGATGAAAGTACGAATAGAGAATCGGGTAATAATGCTTATCAAAGAAGGAGTCACGATCGCAGAGGCAAGAATGATTTCCGCGATAGGAAGCCTAAAAAATTTAATAAACGCGACCCTTGGAATGAGGAAAACGAAGTTTCTACACCAAAACGTGTAAAAAGAGAACGAGTAGAGAACCCAGAAACGCGATCAAAATTCGGTTATAAGGGAAGCAATAAAGAGCTTGAAAAAGCGGGTAAAGACTTGCAAAAAGGCTCTGATTTATTAAAATCTGAGATTCGTTTGAATCGTTACATTAGCAATAGTGGACTTTGTTCAAGACGAGAAGCAGATACATTCATTTTACAAGGCTTAGTCACGGTTAATGGTGATAAAATAACAGACCTTGGTACTAAGGTCAGTAAGAAAGATGTTGTGAAGGTGGATGGCAAACGAATCATGCCAGAGAAACCAGTGTACATACTTTTAAATAAGCCAAAAGGATACATTACTACAACCAACGATCCTGAAGGTCGTAAAACGGTAATGGACTTGATAGATCTTCCAGGTAAAGAGCGAATCTATCCTGTGGGAAGACTAGATAGAAACACCACAGGAGTGCTTCTCCTCACAAACGATGGGGAAGTATCTCAGAAGTTAACGCATCCAAGTTTTGAGATAAAGAAAATCTACCGAGCTAAACTAAACAAAAAGCCAAGTAAAGAAGCGATGTTGGCTTGGGTTGATGGAGTTGAATTAGAAGATGGATACATGGCCTTCGAACAAATTGGGTTTGTTGACGAGAACGATCCAACGGTGCTGGGGTTAGAAATTCACTCGGGAAGAAACCGCATTGTTCGTCGAATGTTTGAGCATTTTAAATATGATGTTGAAGCCCTCGACCGCGTATTACTTGGTGAGTTTGATAAAATCAAATTGGGCCGTGGTAAGTGGCGTTTTCTCACAGATAAGGAGATTCGTTACATCGATCGCTTAAAGCGCACCAAACCAAAACCCATTGATGCCGATTCAATAAAGCCTAAATCTCAGGATTTAGACAATATTGATTTCGAGTAACTTTGTAGTGTGAATATTCTACTACTTGGTTCAGGAGGGCGTGAACACGCCTTCGCACATTTTATAAGTCAAAGTCCAAACTGTACTCAACTTTTCATAGCTCCAGGTAATGCCGGTACGGCATCTTGTGGTCAAAATATAGACCTAAACTGGAAAGATATGGATAGCGTTTGGGACTTTTGTGTAAGTCATCATATTGGTTTAGTAGTACCCGGTAATGAGGACCCTCTCGTTGCAGGCATCACAGATTTTATTCAACAAAAATCCAACCAGGAAAGTATAGATATTCAGGTTGCCGGCCCAGATAAGTATTGTTCAACATTAGAGGGAAGTAAGGATTTTGCTAAAATGTTCATGATGCAGAATAAAATACCGACTGCTGCTTATCGAACCTTTACAAAAGAAAATATTCAAGAGGCTTCATCTTTTTTGGATACACTCCAGCCACCCTATGTATTAAAAGCAGATGGTTTAGCTGCGGGCAAGGGCGTAATCATTACCGAGGATAGACAAGAAGCAGAAGAGACACTCAATGAAATGATTGTCGATGCTAAGTTTGGTGATGCATCCTCTTCTGTGGTTATAGAAGAGTTTTTGAAAGGGATAGAAATCTCTGTATTTGTGGTTGCTGACGGTGAGAATTATCATATCCTGGGATCTGCTAAAGATTACAAAAGAATAGGAGAAGGCGATCAAGGTCCGAATACAGGTGGTATGGGGGCAATTAGTCCAGTTCCGTTCGCTGATGATGTATTCATGAGTAAAGTGGAAGAGCGTATCATTAAACCCACGCTCGAAGGATTAGCTGAAAAGGGACATCCATATAAAGGTTTTCTGTTTCTTGGATTGATGAATGATCAGGGAGAACCTAAAGTCATAGAGTATAACGTTCGTATGGGAGATCCTGAGACTGAAGCGATATTTCCGAGGTTAAAAACAGACATGTTGGATTTACTTCAAGCGGTCAGTTCTGGAACACTAAACAAGGTAAATTTTGAGTTAGATCCACGCACAGCAGCAACAGTTTTTGTGGTTTCTGAGGGATACCCTGGTTCGGTAGAAAAAGGCAAAAAGATGGATGTTGAAATAGATAAATCCACTTCTAATATTTACGTATTTCATGCCGGTGTGAAAGCCGATGATCAAGGTATTCTATTTACCAATGGCGGTCGGGTAACTGCCGTAACAGTTTTGGAAGAAAACATGATAGAAGCGATAAAAGCCGCACAACTTTGTGCTTCAACAATTAAATTCGAAGGAGCAAACTACCGAAAAGATATCGGTCAAGATTTAATCAAATATGAACATTGAATTTCCCCAAATCCCTAAAGAAACACCAGCGAAAAAAACATTTAGGAAAGGAATAAATTTATTCCTGAGAGGCTTATTAGTGGTATTGCCTATCGCCCTTACGGTGGGAATACTCATTTGGCTGCTTTCATTTTTAGGAAGCGTTTTGCATTTGAACGAGTTAAGTTTTGGAGCGATTCTACTTTACTTGGTTTCGGGTGTAGCCGCAATAATCCTCATTGGTAAGATCACAGAGGGGGTAGTGGCCCAGCAAATCATTTCCTTTTTAGAGGGTGTGATTGAAAAAGCTCCTGGTCTAAGTTGGATATTTGGAACCACGAAAGACGTTACCAAAGCCTTCGTAGGAGAGGAAAAGAAGTTCACCAAGCCGGTAAAAGTAAGGGTAACCGAATATTCATGGAGAATTGGCTTTCTAACCGAAGATGATTTAAGTGAAATAGGTATGCCAGAACATAGCACGGTCTATTTCCCAATGAGTTACGCCATCACGGGTCAGGTTATTGTGGTGAAAAAAGAAAACATAGAGAAAATTGATGCTGACCCAGGTGCGGTGATGAAATTCATTGTTAGCGGTGGTGTCACAGAAATTAAATAGTGAGTTTCTTTGGGGATAATTTTTATCCGTGATATTCGTTAATCATAGAAATACCCTCTTTATTCGCATTATCATATGTTGTTAACAAGCATACTTCAAGCGGCTACTACGGTCGCATCTGATACGGCCAGCGCCGCGTTAAATGGTGAAGCTACCGAACACGTATCGGCACCAATCCTTACCATTATGGTAAAGGGAGGTTTCGTTATGGCTCTGTTGGCCATCACTCTTCTCATCGCTATATATTTTATCGTGGAAAGGTGGATGTATATCAGCAAAAGAGCCAAACTAGATGAAAACCTATTGAATGTGGTGAAGGAAAATCTGAATGAAAACAAACCAGATTCAGCTTTATCCTATTGCGATAGAACGCCTACGGCTCAGGCTCAAGTTATTTCAACAGGTATTCGCTTTTTAGGAAGTAATATGAGAGAAATTGAGAGTGCAATGGAAACCAAAGCAAGTGTCGAGTTGAGCGCAATGGAAGGTAACTTAAACTACCTGAGTTTGATCGCCAGAGTGGCTCCAATGTTGGGCTTCGTAGGTACGATTTGGGGAGTAATCAACATCTTTTATTCCATTGCGTCTACAAATGACTTGAGTATTGGTGCGATTTCCGAAGGATTGTACATGAAGATGATTGCATCTTTCGCTGGTTTGGTAGTAGGTATTTTGGCATTCTTAGGTTATCAATTGTACATCAGAAGAATCGATCGTTTTGCTGAGAGATTGCAAGAACAAAGCTTGAACCTCATGGAAATTTTGGTTAAATCTAACCATTAAAACCTCATTTAAACATGAATTTACGCAGAAGACATAGAGAAGATGCAGAAGTAGAATCGTCGTCATTGAACGACATCATGTTCTTCCTTTTGCTTTTCTTTTTGATAGCAAGTACGCTAGCAAACCCCAATGTGATTAAAATCATGTTGCCCAGTGCGAAAACCACTTCTACCATTCAAACCAAACCGATGATTCTCACGGTAAAGTTTGACGAACGAGACGAAACGAAATCTAGCATACTATATTACATCGATAGCGAGAAGGCACCTGTTTCTCTCAATATACTGGAATCAAGGTTGATCGAGGCAAAAGAGCAATTTTTTGATCCTGAGAACCCTGATAATCGCTTGAACGTAGTGCTCCGTTTAGATAGAAACCTAACGGTTCAGCAAATGGTGGATGTGATGGAGATTGGAGCTAATCTAGGTATTCGGATGGTATTGGCGACTGATAAGTCGAGAAAATAACCTTCAGGGCATGAAAAAGCTTGGTCTTTTTGCCCTGTTTCTGAATCTTATAACGCTAACTGCTCAACAATACCAATCAGTTTCGTGGGCTTCCGGATTTATCATTCCGCACCACGATGATATGTATCATCTGTATCGGAATCAGTATTCACTATCCTATCAGTCTTCTAAATTTCTCAAAGAACAGAAAGATCAAATGGGCTATCACTGCTATGTGGCTGATTTGGGTTCTAAAACCTTAGGATGGGCCGCCGCGTTCGGAGCAGAATTTGATAAACGTTTTGTAACCAGCCAAAAGTGGGCAATTTCAGGAGCATTTACCGCCGGTATCGGTTGGGTTTCCAATCCTTATGATAGTAAAAACAACCCGCGTAACCGAGCCATAGGTTCTTATTTGAATGGATATGTTCGTGTAGGAGTGAAATCGAGATATATCCTCAATCAGAGTACATTTATTTCAGCAGATGTACAATTATCGCATTTCTCAAATGCGGCATGGACAGCGCCGAATCTCGGTGTGAATATTCCGTCTATCGGATTGAGTGTGGGGCGAATCCTACAAAAGTCAAATATTCAACCCATTAAATGGCATAAAGAAAACAAATGGACTCCGTTTGTCTCTTTTCGGGTGGGTCGAAAGAGCCTCGATATTGATGACCCGAGATGGTTCATGCACTACACAAGTGAACTAGGTTTGGATTATAAGTTGTCAGAAACCTCGAGTTTGAGAGGGGCCATATTAGTTCAATCTGACCCCTTTTACCGCTTTGAAAAGTTTCAAGATTTAGCACCACTTACATCAAATAATGTAATTGAACTTGGATTAAGTATTGGGTACAAAGCGTATTGGGGTAAGTGGAATACCTTCTTTGATGTAGGATACTATTTATACAAACCCGATAAAGGATACAAAACCCCTTATTTTGAAGCCTTAGGCTTAGGATATCGTATCAATGAAAAGTGGGAGCCCGTTTTGAGATTGAAGGCAAATAAAACCACGGCAGATGTGATGGAGTGGGGTGTAATCTATTACCTCAATTAATAAATCTCTCTTCCAATTACATACTTTAGATAAACTCCCGTCGAGAAGGCAACTTTTTGATTCTCCAAATGGTATATCGGCTCTACTCTAAAGTCTAAACTCGCTTTTTTAGGAACCAATGTGCGATTATATTGATAACGTAAATGTAGAAAGTTTCTAAAACGACTTTCTCTATTGGGGAAATCTATTTGTTCGCTCTGGTATAAGTTAGGGCCCAATGGTGCATAGAATTCTTCCGCATAATAGTGGCTCAGCACTAGCGAATGATGTAAATTCATGTTCCATCTGATGTTCGTTAACCACGCATGTCCGTCTTTAAATCGATGTAATAACTTCGGGGAGAAATCCATTGAACCCATGAAAACAGACTCAATGCGAAAACGATTTTGAAGTAAATCTCCTCTAAGACCGATGGAGGCATTCCATTGATTTTGTACAGGCTGCATCACTTTTAAAAATTCACCTCCTTTATGAAAGAGCAATGAGCTAATGGGTATGGACCAACGGTTACGAGAACTTGTCTTATTAAGTGCAATAGAACTGTTTAAACCAAAGGATATGATTTCTTGTTGCGAAGTTTCCCTTTCTGCCATCTGTCTCCAGTCAAGCCAAATATCCCAAGATAAACCTCGTTTGCGTCCAAGGTACTGCAACCCGTACTCCATGGGTTGGGTTAAGGCATAGTCATAGGAGTATAAGGCTTCAAATAATCTATGGCGAGTGGTACCGTGTAGACTTCCCACGACTAATGTAGAATGTTTGGTTGACTTAGTGAACTGAATTAACGGGTATGCTTGGATTTTATCGCCGCCGTATGGATAGTTAAGCATTCCCCCGATATACACATACGCATTGGGCCTTTCTAAATATTGCTTAAAACCTATGCCAATTTGAGATCCTATGAGTGTTTTCCCCGGATTGTGAAACTCATTGAATTCGTCATTTTTTAGATAACTAAGGACTTGTGTACCAAATCCTGGTTTGCGGCGGGTGAGGTCCATCATTGAGTCTTTTGGACTTAATCCATGCTCACGAAGTAGAAATTGTTGGGTTCCGTTGAAGATAGCGTTGTTTAGCTGAGATAGGCCATGGCTAGCCATAGCGCATGTAATGATCCAACTTAAAAGGCGCTTCATTCGAGTACAAAGAACCTAAAAACCTCGCAGTTTTCTAAATTCCTCTCGTGCTTGGGCAATGTATAAGCTCTGGGTATGGTTTAATATGATCTTTTGGTAAACCTCTTTGGCTTTCTCTGGTTGATTTAATTTATACTGAAGCAATCTTGCTCGTGCAAAGAGGGCGTTATCGGCCAAAATATCTTGGGGGTATGATTCTGCCAAGGTTTGGTATAAATCAGCGGCTCTTTGATAATTGCTTTGAGCTTCTGAAATTTTGGCCTTCAATAACAGGACCTCATCCCCTAAAGAGTGTGAAGGATAATCTAGAACGACTTTCTCAGCATACCGCAAGGCACTATCAAAACGTTGTTGGCGAAAGTATAAACGAGCTTTTGAGTATAGGTTCAAGGCTGAATAATTACTATCAATTCCTAGGTTGTCCGTGATACAGAGTGATAGTTCCATCGCGTCGTTACTGATGAGTTGACTTGTTGCCCCTTTTAGAACATCTAGTTGCATATTTGCCCATTCATAATCTCCCCGATAAAAAGATAGTTCTGCACGTTTGAATTTTGCTTTTTGTCCCAATTCATCGTCTTTGAAGGCTTTCTCCACTTGAGTTAACCATAATTCACTGCCGTAAACATCTCCGGACTGTATCAATACATCCGACAGCGATAATTTAGCTTGAGCTTTAATTTCAGGGTGGACATAATTGCCTTTTGCATAAGCCAACAATACATGGGTGCTTGAGTCTAAGTACCCTTTGCTTAAAAGTCGTTTTGCCCAAATCTCGGCTGCGGGGAATGCGCTATTGGCAGGACTGTTTTCTTGGATGTAGTGCGAGATCTTTTCATCAAAAATGGCCCACTCAGTGCTGTCGTTTTGATTTGATAGTAGCTGATATTTGATGTCAAACCACTGGCCAAGGGCGGTTCCGTACTCATATCCATCTTCACCTTTTTTAAGGCAATAATCAAAGCACTTCAAGGCTTGTTGTAATTCTCCATTTGACTTACACAAATAGCCAAGTCTGAACATTCGGTAACCATTTTCTCTTAATCGTAAATCCAGTGATCGAGTATAAACGAATGCTTTTTCCCAATCTTGAAGTTGTACAAATGTCCATTGAAGCCATTCTCCCAAAGCGGTAACATGCGGATAAACCCTAATTTTCGACATCAGTAAATTCCTCAACGCAACCACATCGGATGAGTCCGTAATATAGGTATCAAATATTCGTTTGAGCTGATCAAAACTGGCATTTTGCCTTACCGTCATATCTAGATATCGCTCTAAGGCTTTAAGCCGGTTACCAGTCTCGATTTCCAAAAGTGCTATTTCATTACTGAGTCGTGAACTTTCTCCGAAAAGGTCTTCCGCTTGAAGCAGGATATCGATCGCCTGATCTTTCATGCCCCGTAGTTTGTAGCGTTCGGCCGATCTCAATGAGATATTGATGTTATTTTGGGATTTTTCTAATATCAGACGATACAGTTTTTCAAAGCGACGACTTTCTTCATCTTCGGTGTAATGAACCCAACTTTCATCAATGATAAAAATAAGTGGATACCCCGTAGATTTGGCCATACGTTTACAGGTTTTCTTAGCCGTTTTGTAGTCCTGAAGCTCCATGAGACATCCCATGTATTTTTCGTAGAACTCTGGGTTTTGAGGTGTTTTGTTATGTAGTTCTTCGTATAGTAAAACAGCGCGTTCAAAATCTTTTTGCTCGTATAAACTCCTAGCCAATCTTTCGTTTTGTGCATGAACCACGCTACCTTGTATTAGGCAGATTAATAAGATTAAAAATGACGTTGTTTTACCCATCATGCATCAAAAAATTCGGAGGGATCTACTTGGCGTTCTACCATTTTACGATAAACACCATCTTCTTTCTGCATGAGGGACTCATGATTGCCTACTTCCAAAATTTCCCCTTTTTTCATGACAGCAATTTGATCGGCCATTTTGATGGTACTTAATCTATGGGCAATGACCAGAGATGTTCGATTCTTCATCAATTTATTCAGTGCTTTCTGAACCAAGAATTCACTCTCAGAATCTAAAGAAGAAGTCGCTTCATCCAAAATAAGGAGTTTAGGATCTCTTAATATAGCCCTCGCAATGGCAATTCGCTGTTTTTGACCGCCAGATAGTTGTTGCCCACGATCACCAACCAGGGTGTCGAGGCCATCAGGAAAACCTTCAATGAATTCCCAAGCATTGGCGTCTTTTGCCGCTTGTATGATTTCTTCTTTGGATGCATGGGGTCTACCATATCGAATGTTATCCATGATGCTACCTCCGAACAAACTCACCTCTTGCGGTACTAGAGCCATATGGTCACGGAATGATTTAAGGTCGAATTCATTTGCATCTTTTGTACCAATTGAAATACTTCCGTTAGTAGGATTGTAAAAACGATATAACAAAGTGGTAATGGTAGTTTTTCCCGAGCCACTGGCACCCACCAAAGCGGTTGTTTTACCTGATTTTAATGTCAAACTTATGCCTTTTAGCACTTCCACCTCAGGTCGAGATGGGTATGCAAATCGGATGTTCTTCAAGGAAATATGGTCTTTGAATTCAGGTATGCTTTTTCCAAGATTGGTTTCTTGAGGAGAATCTATGATATCCATTACCCGTTCGATGGCACCGAGTGTTTTTTGGATCTGCACAAACTGTTCTGCCATGCCCGCCAGACTAGCTCCAACAAAAGCCGTAAGCAACATGAAGTTGAATAATTCTCCAATCGCCATGCTCCCTTCTTGCACCATGCCTAACCCCATGAATATCAACCATACAATGGCTCCAAACAAACAAACGATAATGAAGGAACTAAAAGCGCCACGCCAGTATCCTCTTTTGATGCTCTCCTTCATCAAATAAGTGCTGTTTTGAGTGTATCGGTCTGACTCAAAACCTTCGTTGGTGAATGCCTTTACATTTACTATTCCAGAAACAGCTTCCTCCACAATGACATTGTTATCAGCAGTGATATCTTGGACTTCTTTGGAAATTTTACGAATAAATTTCCCAAAGAAAAGCGCAACAATCACAACTACTGGAATGCTGGCTAACATGTATAGTGCGAGTTGCGTAGAGGTTTGAAAGATTAAAATTACCCCACCCAAAAGCACTAGAATCTGCCGCAGAAACATAGCCAAATTGGTGGTGAATGTATCCTGTATTTGAGCAATATCAGCGCTAAATCGGCTCAAAATTTCACCTGTACGGTTACGGCCAAAAAAGGATAATCCTTTTCCCACGATGGATTTAAATAAATCTGTTCTAAGTCCGTAGGTCATCCCTTCTGTGACTCTGACATAAATGGATATTCTCAGAAAAGAAAAAACAGCTTGAACCGTAAATAAGGCAACAAAGTAATAGGCAATTTCAGTAAGACGATCCGTGTTTGGTGCGGTTTGAACTCCATCTTTGCCGTACACGAAAACACCGTCCATCATATCACCCAGCAATTTTGGAAATAGGATAGAGGCTCCAGCCGTGATAGCAAGAAAAAGAGTTCCGGCAGCAAATAGCCAACGGTTACTCTTTGACATGTAACGAAAGAGCCTTAACGAGTGTTTGATGCTTTCCGCATTGAACTTTGCTTTTGGTAAATCTCTATTTTCTCTTCTCGATGCCATGAATGATAAACAAATTTCGGTTTTTTATTTGGTTGCGTGGGGGATGAATAGATAAACGGCGGTCTATGAGTAAAAGATTCGATGAGAACAGCTGTTTCTAATGTGATTGATTTACTTATTCCGCGTTTTTGCCTTCTTTGCGGTTCTGCGGTATTTGAAGAATATGAAAAATTTCTCTGTTTGGGATGCTTCTCAGATTTACCCTTGAGCATGTACTCTGATCCTTTAGAAAACCCCATGAGCAAAACGCTATGGGGCCGATGCGAATTTATAATGGCACAGAGTTTACTTAATTATCAACGTCACTCTATATATGCTGATTTATTCAAGGAAATAAAGTATCGCGGTCGGAAGGACTTGGCATTTTACATGGGAATTTTGCTTGGAAGAAAAATGAAAAAAGAACTAAAACATCTTGATTGTGTTGTATTGATTCCAGTGCCATTAGCGAGGAGAAAATTTTGGATGCGTGGCTACAATCAAGCGGAGATTATTGCAAATGGAATAGCAAAATCGACAGGAATCTCAGTAAATCGAATTCAATTGACCCGTTCGGTACACCGGAAATCACAAACAGAAAAATCAAGGGTTGAACGATGGTTGAATATCCAATCCGTTTATCGTTGTTCCAAACTCCCTGAGCGAGTACAAAATGTAATTCTGGTTGATGACGTAATGACAACCGGAGCTACCCTAGAATCATGTGTAAGAGCTTTGAACGAGGAGAACAACGTGGGCGTCACTATTTTAACGCTCGGATTCACTCAAAAAGCATAATAAATGGTCAGTGAAATTACATTTTAGACGAGCCATAAAGCTTGTAGAGCATGAATCGCTTTAAATTCCATATTTTTGTTACTCAAGCTAATTTATGATGAAGAGATTTTTACTCAGTTTAGCCGTGCTCCTAACGGTTTGTTCGACCGCTTTTGGTCAGCGCAGCTCAATGTCTGTGAGTAGTGTGGTAGTACCCCAATACTTAACCTCTGGCTCCAACAGTGAAGCCATGATTACCTACGCTAGGCTTCGATTTGATGGTCTTATGCCGAGTAGTACATTCAAATACATCGCACGTTGTTTAGATGCGAGTGAATTAGATACCGCTATTTTATTGGATGGTGCGGGAAGTACCGTATACATGGATGGTAGTAACCACCGACATGTTAGTTCTCATTCTTTCTCTACAGCAGGAGGCCACGATACCATCGAAACCGATATGATGGGTAGTGCAGACTTCTGGATTGGCTTGGTTGGTGATGGAAGTTCAACCTTTGCCGATGGTAACGCCGTATACATTGGGCTTACCTTAATAAATACCACCGCATCTCCTATGGATACAAGTTACTTGTATCTTGCTGATTCTCTTACGGTGATATCGTTTGGAACAAATGCTTCTAGCAATGAAGGAACAGGTGTTTATGGTGAGTCTTATGCCGATCCAGATTACTTTGTTGCTTTATACGATGATGAAAATGGTATTGGTCGACCGCTCAGCATTACGAGCATGGAAGGTGGAACCTACACAGGGGCTACGCTACCTACAAGACCTTCGTTTTACAGTTCTAACGTACATAACCAAAAAGGGATGTGGGGAAGCATTATTCCAAACGATCTGAATAATGGAGTACGTTCTTTTTCAATTTTGAATGACGCCACCGGTTTGGTAGAATTCTTTCAAAAGGATGCAGATGGAACTTGGGGACCTAATTCTGTTTCAACCGCTAATCCTTCTGGGGGAAGTGGAACAGCCATTGAGTTTAAAAAAGAAGACGCCCCTATGGTGCCTACAGAAATTTCATTTGTGTCGTCAAGCATTAGTTATACGGAAGCAGATACCAATGCAATTATTGTGATAGAACGAAAATACTCAGGTAGTGAAAGTCAGCAAGTCGATCTTTCAGTTACTGGAGGAACAGCTACCGATAAGGAAGATTTTATTAGTACTTACAATAATTTCAACGTTAAATTCAATCCAGGCTTAGACGTGAAGGACACCCTAAAAATTGAATTGAAGGATGATCAGTTAACAGAGGGCACAGAGAATATTTTCCTTCGACTAACAAATCCGTTAAATGCTGATTTAGGTGATATAAAGACTTATGAAATTAAAATCCTAGACAACGATGAAGCAGTGCTTTCTTTTGCTCAACCGGCGGTTAGTGTAAATGAAAAAATCGGCAAACTTGAAATCGAATTGAAGATGGATGCTTCTGTTAAAGTGTCCTCGGATATTGATATTCTCATCAAAAGCAAGAGTGATAGTACCCGAGTACCATCTGAATTCGCTTTAGGGAAAAATAGTTATAGCGATACTTCTATCAGTTTAGGTTTATCCACTGGACCAGATAGTGCAAAAATCGTAGCCTATATTGGTGATGATGTTTCCTACGACTGGGATGATACCATTGTACTGGTGTTACGCCAGAAAACAGGTTTAGCTACCATTAAAGACAGTACGATGATCATTATTCTTGAAGATAACGACGGTCCCTCCAGCATTATGATGGTTGGATCCGATGTTACTGTAGATGAAGGTGTTGGTTCCGTTCCTGTGAAGATTGCAGTGACAGAAAAGAAAGATGCGGGTGCTGATTTTGCCTTGCGTTTACTGACGGCAGAGAGTTCAGCTAAGGGTGGCTTGGATTTCACCTTTAATCCAGTTTCTCAACTTAAGAGTATAGATAATACTACCCCGGATACCATCGTGTTTAATATTCCAATTGAGGATGACGACGATTATGAAGGTTTGGAAACCATCAAATTTGGTTTGATTGATGTTTCTAATACCACCATTCTTCTGCCGGATACATTCTTAATTCGTGTTCAGGACAATGACTTGCCTATTTACAATATTGCCACGGTTTCGGCGCAAACTAAAAGTGATGGCCAAGTAGATTCATTGGGTGTTAACTGTAGAATCAATGGTGTGGTTTACGGTGTAAATATGAGAACAACGGGTTTGTCGTTTACTGTCCGTGACTATACAGGTGGAATTCAAGTGTTCTCCTCTGTAAATACCTTTAAATACAATGTAAAAGAGGGTGATTCTGTTCTTGTTCAGGGTAAAATCGGACAGTTCCAGGGTACCGCTCAAATGGAGAGTATAGATACAGTAATACGTAAGTTCTCGGGTGTTACTTTGAGAAACCCAGTGGTGGTAACGGATATCAATGAACAAACAGAATCCGAATTGGTGCAGCTCAATCGTGTTCGTTTGATTGATCCATTCGAATGGCCTGTAGATGTCATTACAGATAATACGTGGCGCTATGTTCGAGTTGAAACATCTTCAGGACATTTAGATACTTTACATATTGATGCTGAAACAAATATCGATGGTACGCCAGCACCAGAGGGTTATTTTAACGTAGCAGGAATAGGTTCTCAATTCGATAATCGTGCACCATATAAAGAGAAGTATTACTTAACCCCTAGAAGTTTGAATGATTTTACAACCGCTACATTACCTGTGATTCGTTTTGAGAAAACTTCTGAGACCATCACTGAGCTAGCTGATTCATTGGTAATGAACCTAAGGGTAAACCCAACCGAAGAAAACTTCAAAGTAGATCTAGTTCAGATTGGAGGAACAGCAGTGTCTCCAATTGATTTTGACTATCAAACAAGAACCATTTCGGTTGTAAAAAACAATAATTTTTACACTGTAAAAGCCAATATTTCTGATGATACCGAAGGCGATGGAACAAAAACCTTGATTTTCGCCCTAAGAAACATGGATGGTGCTGGAAGCATCGGCGCAGATTCTGTATTAACGGTAACCATATTGGATAACGAGCCAAGCAGTGTGAAGACATTTGCAAATGCTTCTTTAAAGTTATTCCCTAATCCCAATTCTGGGTCGTTCTACATATACGATGCAGATTATAAGGTACAAAGAGTGAAGGTATTAGGCTTGGATGGTAGAGTTTACTTTGAAGGTGCTCGTGCTTCTAGCGCAGGAAAATCCGTTAAATTGGATATTGCGGCGAATGCAGGGATATATATGGTAGAAGTAGAAACCAACGATGGAGTGCATTACACAGAAAAAATGATCATTAATTAATAGTATGATTTATAATTTTAAAAAGGGAGGCAGTAGCCTCCCTTTTTTTATACGCCTACTTATTCCCTAATTTTGTAGAGTCTTGAAAGCGGTATTTAAGTTTCTGCGTTATGCAGCTGATTACAAGGGGTTGATTTTTGGAAACTTCATCTTCAATTTCTTTTACATCGTTTTCAATCTGATATCCCTATTGATGATCATGCCGGTTCTGAAAATTCTTTTTGGAAAGGCGGAAGAAACGAATGAGATTAAATCCTCTACCTATGGTGTGGGTGATTGGTTTTCCCATGTATACCGTGATTTTCTTGATTGGTTTTCTGATTTAGCTAAAGGCGAGCCCTTTCAAGCATTAGCTTACCTAAGTATTGGGTTGGTCATTGTTACTTTATTTAAGAATGTATCGCGCTACACTGCCATGAATTTTATGGTGCTGATCCGTAATAAGAGCATTCGTAAAATGCGACTTGACATTTATGAGAAATGCCTTAAACTGCCTATTGCATATTTCAATAATGAGCGCAAGGGTGATTTGATTTCTCGAATGAGTAATGACATCAAAGAAATTGAATTTGCTCTGATGGTATCATTGGAAGCATTATATTTTCAGCCGTTAAATATCATCATTTTTATGATTGCCTTGGTTGTGTTATCAGCCAAACTAACGCTATATATCCTGTTGTTTTTACCCCTCACCGCGATCATTATTGGATTGATTGGTAGGTCTCTTAGACGTAAAAGTACAAAGAACCAGCAATTATTAGGTCGTGTAATGAGCTCTTTTGAGGAAACCTTGGGTGGAATTAGAATCATCAAAGCGTTCAATGCATCTAAATACTTTTACAGTCGTTATGAAAAGCAGGACCAGGAGTATACGCGTAATAATATCTCTGTTCAACGCAGATATGATTTATCATCACCGGTTTCGGAAACTGTAGGTATTAGTGTGTCTGCCTTATTGTTGTGGTTAGGTGGAAGTATGGTATTTAGAGGTGAATTAGACCCTGAGTTCTTTCTGGGATATTTCGCTATTTTTAGTCAACTAATACCCCCTTTTAAGGCTTTTTCTAATGCTTTATATGCCGCACAAAAGGGAATGGCGAGTTTAGAAAGAATTCAAGAATTGGTGACGGCACCTGTTGTTGTGGAAGACCCGCAACAGCCAGATACGCCTGTCTTTAATTTAGGATTAGAACTTAAAAATGTTTCGTTTGAATATCACTCGGAAGCCAAGGTGATTAAAAATATCAATATTGATGTAAAGAAAGGGCAAACAGTAGCGCTAGTTGGACCTTCTGGAGCAGGTAAAACCACACTCACAGACTTAATCGCAAGGTTTTATGATGTGAGTGATGGAGCAATTCTACTGGATGGTAAGGATATAAGGAAGTTTACCCAAGAAGGTTTAAGGGATTTAATTGGCGTGGTTAGCCAGGAGAGTATATTGTTTAACGATACCGTTAGAAATAATATCGCCTTGGGTTTGCCAGAATTAACACAAAGAGAGGTAGAGGAAGCAGCCAAAGCGGCCTATGCACATGATTTCATCATGTCCTTTGAGAATGGCTATGATACGGAAATAGGAGAGCGTGGAGGTAAGCTTTCAGGTGGTCAAAAGCAAAGACTTTCGATTGCAAGAGCTTTGCTCAAAAACCCTGAAATACTAATCTTAGATGAGGCAACCTCGGCACTAGATAGTCAGAGTGAAAAGGCCGTACAAAAGGCGTTAGAGTTGCTCATGAAAGACCGAACCAGCATTGTCATTGCACATCGTTTAAGTACGGTTATGCACGCAGATAAAATTGTGGTTTTAGATCAAGGTGAAGTGATTGAGACGGGTACCCACCAAGAACTCATAGCCAACCAAAAGCTTTATCACAAACTTATTCAACTTCAAGAGTTGAAGGCTTGATCCAAGAATTATTATCAGACCTTAAGATTGGGGTTCCTCTTCGGGATTATCCTTGTTCTCGCCGCTTTGATTTTCGTTAATAGATGCTGAACTATTTGCATTGGTTGAACCTTCAATAGGCGCATTAGAATCGGTATTTTCATCTGATTCTGTGGTTTCCTTTGAATCGTCTACTGGCGCATCAATTTGAGCTTTCGGTTGATTCATTTGAGACACCTGTTGAGATACTTCATCCTCTTCATAAGGACGAGCCCCAATAATACGTTCAATATCTCCTTTAAAAATGATTTCTTTCATAAGGAGTTCTTTGGCTATGGCCTCAACCTCTGACTTCTTCTCTGTAAGAAGTTCTATGGTTCTTACGTAAGCATCGTCAATCATCTTACGCACCTCTTGGTCAATAAGCTCAGCAGTTTTCTCAGAGTAAGGACGTTGATAACCGTACTCGCCCGTTGGATCATTGAAACTGATTTGTCCAACCTTTTTGCTCATACCGTAATTAGTGACCATGCCATAGGCTAGTTTGGTTATTCTCTCAAGGTCATTTTGTGCACCTGTGGAAACCTTCTCAAAGAAAATCTGTTCCGCTGCGCGACCTCCAAGGGTCATGCACATACTATCCAAGAGTTGTTCCGTACGATATAGATATTGTTCCTTAGGAAGGTATTGAGCGTAGCCCAGAGCCGCTACTCCGCGTGGAACAATGGATACCTTTAATAATGGGTCGGCAAATTCTAAATACCAACCAGCAACAGCGTGACCAGCTTCGTGGTATGCTACGATTTTCTTTTCTTCAGGAGAGATGATCTTATTCTTCTTTTCCAACCCACCAATCACACGGTCAATGGCATCTTGGAAATCCTTCATTTCCACTTTCTCCTTGTTGCGACGTGCTGCAATAAGGGCTGCTTCGTTACATACATTGGCGATTTCAGCACCTGCAAAACCTGGTGTTTGCAAAGCAAGTCTATGAGCATCTACATCTTCACCTAACTTGGTTAATGGTCTTAAATGAACCCCAAATATTTGCTTTCTACCTACAATGTCTGGTCGATCAACACTGATTTGTCTATCAAAGCGGCCAGGTCGCATAAGAGCAGAATCCAATATTTCTGCCCGGTTGGTAGCAGCAAGGATAATTACTCCCGTATCGGTACCGAAGCCATCCATTTCTGCCAATAACTGGTTTAGTGTATTTTCTCTTTCATCATTCGAACCCTGAACGAGGTTTTTACCTCTAGCGCGTCCAATAGCGTCAATCTCATCAATAAAGATAATGGCTGGTGCTTTTTCTTTTGCTTGCTTGAATAAATCACGAACTCTGCTCGCACCCACACCAACAAACATCTCAACAAAATCAGATCCAGATAACGAGAAGAAAGGCACACCCGCTTCACCTGCAACGGCCTTGGCTAGGAGTGTTTTACCCGTACCGGGAGGGCCTACGAGAAGCGCTCCCTTGGGGATTTTACCTCCCAAGTTGGTGTATTTTTTAGGATTTTTTAGGAAGTCAACAATTTCCATTACTTCCTCTTTTGCCTCTTCTAATCCAGCGACATCTTTGAAGGATACGTTTACTTTGGTGTCTTTGTCAAATACTTGAGCTCTCGCTCTACCAATTGAGAAAATATTGGGGCCACCGCCACCGCCACTGCCACCGCCTCCTCCGCCCATGCGACGGAAAGCAAAATTCCAGAAAATTAAGAAAATAGCAATGAAAAAGACCCACTGGAATAGCTGTCCAAATATGTCACTGTGACTTTCGTATTTTATCACCAAAGAGTTAGGATCATCTAACTTCTTTTTTAATTCTTTTACCTCTTCATTGAAGTAGTTTTTTTCGATTTCGAAGCTGTAGTTTGGCTCAATCTGGCCGAACATATCTTGCTTACGTCTGGTTTTAGCGTATTCTTCCTTTTCAGAGGCTTCATTGGAAATGTAGACTTCTAAGAATCGATCGTTAATGAGCTTCAATTCCTTGACATCCCCTTGAACGATCATATTTCTTACTTCATTCCAATGCGTACTTTTACCGGCACTTCTTGGAAGAAAATTCAGAGCAAGGAAAACAATAAATAAGATTCCGTATATCCAATATGGGTTAAATTTAAAACCCTTCCCGGATTTTTTATTTTTAGATTTTGGTGCCTCTTTCATGGTAGATTATAATCGCCTCTGACGACTAAGTTTAGCAAAATTAGGTGAATCGTTGGCAATATTGGCCTCTCAGCGATGGGATACTTTAAATAATAGACAGAATTTAAATGGTGAACCCTTTCATGGTTTCACCGAGTTCATATATATCTGTGAAACTATTATATAGCGCTGCTGGAGCAAGCCTTATTACATTGGGTTCGCGCCAATCCGCAATCACACCATTTTCTGTGATATAATCAAACAATGCTTTTCCATTTTCCTTAACTAAAATGGATAATTGAGCCCCTCTATGCTCTGGGTTTTCAGGAGTAATCACATTGAAATCAAGAGCAGGGTTATTGTTTTGAACGTATTTAAGTGTTTCCTGCAAGTAAGCCGTTAACATTTTACTTTTGGCTCTAATGTTCTCCATGCCGGCTTTGTGGAATATTTCTAGCGATGATAGATGAACCGCCATTCCAAATACGGGTGCATTTGACATCTGCCAGCCAGCAGCGCCAGGCTCAGGGATATACCCTCTTTTCATTTGGAATCGTTCGGATTCTTTATGGCCCCACCAACCTGCAAACCGTTGTGTATTTTCATCCAAACCGTGTTTTTCATGTACAAAAACTCCAGAAACATTACCTGGACCAGAATTTAAATATTTGTATGAACACCACGCGGCAAAATCAACCTTCCAATCGTGAAGCTTAAGTGGCAAGTTTCCAGCGGTATGTGCAAGATCCCACCCTGCAATTGCCCCAACGGAATGGGCTGCAGCCGTTATTTTTTCGATTTCAAAAAACTGCCCAGTGTAATATTGTACACCTGCGAAGAAAACAAGAGCTGTTTGTTCGCCATTTTCCTCTATAGTTCGAAGGATATCTTCAGTCCTCAATGTATGTTCTCCTTCTCGTGGTTCAATTTCAATTACTGCCTCACCATAGTCGTATCCATGAAATTTAACTTGAGATTCGATGGCATACATATCGGATGGAAAAGCACCGGCCTCCATGATGATTTTAAAGCGTGTTTTAGTTGGCTTATAAAAGGAGACCATCAAAAGGTGGAGATTCACGGTTAATTGATTCATGATCACGACCTCATGGTGTCTGCCACCTACGAGTTCTGCACTGTGTACAGTTAAAAATTTATGATAGTGAAACCATGGTTTTTTCCCGTGAAAATGTCCTTCAACACCCAAATTTGCCCAATCTTCTAATTCAGAATCCAAGGCTTGTTTAGCTGTTCTTGGTTGTAGCCCCAGCGAATTTCCACAGAAGTAAAGAAAGTCAGAGCCATTTTTTTGTGTAGGAAAATGAAAGAGTTGACGAAAGTCTTTCAATGAATCATCCTCGTCTAGGCGTTGTGCAAATCCTCGATTGTGCTCAAAAATCATATTCACTGCGAATTTAAGGCTATTTTTGTGTACTCATGTTTTCATAAGCATGATTGGTTTTTTGTCGTATCCAACATCGGTGAAGTGAAAATTGAAGAAGAATTAAAATCGAGTAAATTTAGGTCTTCCAAGCATAAGGCAATTGTGAACGTACTGTTCACCGAGGCATGGATTAATAATCGATTGAGGGAAGTATTTAAAAATTTTAAAATCACTTCTCAACAGTATAACGTACTGCGCATATTAAGGGGTGCCTATCCAGAGTTCATGAATCCCAAAGCCATTAAAGAGGTAATGATAGATAAGAACCCTGACCTCACTCGCTTATGCGATCGCTTGTTATCCTTGGGATTGATTGATAGATGTATAAATGCGGAGAATAGGAGAATGATGGATATTCAAATCAACCAAAAGGGTTTAGATATGCTTGAAAAAATGGAGCCATCCATAAAAAACATTGAGAATAACCTCATCGGATTAACAGAGGAGGATGCAGAAACGTTAAGCCAATTATTGGATAAGTTGCGTGATTAATGTTTGCGAATAATGCTTAATCCGTCGCGGATAGGCAATAAGGTTACAGAAGCCTTTTGCTCTTGAGCGATAAATTGGTTGAATTCTTGCATCAACTTCGTGTCCCTATCCTTTGATGCTGCTTTTTCAAGCACTTTTCCGCTCCATAAGGTATTATCAAATATCATTATACCATTGGATTTTAATAATTGTAAACCCTTGATGAAGTACTCTTTGTAACGGTTTTTGTCTGCATCAATGAAAATGATGTCCTGTTTAGGCAGCTCGTCCATTTCTGACAAACCATCAGCGGTTCTCCATTCAATTTGCGACCACAGCTCATGATTTTTCCAAAATTGGTCGCGTTTATAGGCGATTTCTGCGTCGGCTTCGATACTGATAAAATGGCAATCCTTTGGAGCATTTTCCCAAAGGCAGTAAGTGGAATAACCGGTGAAGCTTCCAACCTCTAACATGTTTTTGGGATTTTGAAGAGCTACCAAAAATGCCAACAGCCGACCTTGTAGGTGCCCACTAAGCTGTCGTGGATTTATCGTTTTTTTCCAGGTGTAAGTCGTTAATTCTCTGAGAACTAATGGTTCTTCATCGCTGTGAAGCTCGCAATATTGCTGTTGTTTGTTTTGCCAATCGGGATGCATAACGAATCTTTCACAAAGGTGAACTTGAATTATTCAAATAAAAACATATTTTCGCGGGAAGTTAGAACAAACATTATGTATTGGACACTTGAATTAGTCGGATACCTGGACGATGCTCCATGGCCTGCAACAAAAGATGAATTGATTGACTATGCAATCCGTTCTGGAGCACCTTTGGAAGTGGTAGAAAACCTTCAGGAGCTTGAAGACGACGGAGAGCCGTACGAAACTATTGAGGAAATCTGGTCTGATTACCCAACAGACGATGATTATTTCTTCAACGAAGACGAGCTTTAGTCAATTTTTTTACCCCGGGATTTGAAAAGTTCTGAGAGCAGTATCTGCCTCAGTTTGCTGATGTTATTTTTTTCCTGCGCTGAAATAAAAACTGCAGGAGCATTCTCTTTTGCAATCCAACTTTTTTCAAATTGATCTAGCGTCATCTCCGATTCACCAACAAAAAAGGAGTCCTCAGATTTATACGCATCGATTTTATTGAAGACCACTATTTCTGGCTTTTCGGAAGCGCCTATCTCGTGTAAAGTTTCCTTCACCGATTGCATTTGCGCTTCGAAACGTGGATTAGAAATATCTACCACATGAATAAGAACATCTGCTTCTAGTGCTTCTGCAAGGGTGCTTTTAAAACTTTCGACGAGCAATGTTGGAAGTTTACGTATGAATCCGACCGTATCACTTAAAAGAATGGGTACAGGAGGTTTCATCTCGTCGGGATGGGGAAGAACAACTTTTCGAACGGTAGAATCTAGTGTCGCAAACAGTTTGTTCTCTACCAATACTTCAGATCGAGACAATAAATTCATGATGGTGCTTTTACCAACATTGGTATAACCTACAAGTGCCGCACGCATTTCTCCTTGGCGCCCTGCCCTTTGAGTATTACCAATTTTTTCAACGTGTATCAACTTTTTCTTGAGTAGAGAGATTTTATTTCTCAGTATTCTTCGGTCCGTTTCAATTTCTGTTTCACCAGGACCTTTCATTCCAATACCTCCCTTTTGTTTGCTTAAATGAGTCCACAAACCGGTAAGTCTGGGTAGCATGAAAATACTCTGAGCGAGTTCTACTTGCAGCTTAGCTTGAGCAGTTTTTGCATTATTGGCAAAAATATCGAGGATTAAATGTGTGCGGCTGAGAACCTTAGTTCCGGGTAAACGATTTTCGATGTTTTTGATTTGTGCTGGACTTAACTCATCATCAAATACTGCAATGTCGATTTTTTCTACATCGCAGTAGTCGGCGATTTCTTGAATTTTACCTGAACCCACATACGTTTTAGGGTTGGGGTGTTCTAGGTTTTGTATGAAACGTTTTTTAGTGACTCCTCCTGATGAAAACACCAATTGTTCGAGTTCATCTAGGTACTCTTCAATCGGTAATACTTGCCCGTAGGAATTTACGCCGATTAAAATGGCTTTTTCTTGCTTTTTTGATGTGCCTTTCAAGCTTTTTGCTGGCAAAAGTACCACTAATTTGGCGTTGTGCATTCCATGGTCGAATTTTGATAGTGGATGAGACCTTACTTAACGCTCCTTGTGTTTTTTCTGTCTAAAACGAGTTTAGCTCAGAAGTATGTCTTATCAAATAAGCCCCAGCTAAACCAAAAAAAGAGTTTTTACCATGCGCCTATTGGTGAAAATCAATACGGTATTTTCACTCTTAATTATGCAAATGATTATTTGTCAGATGGATTCAGCATCGAACAGTACGACCGTGAGCTAGGTTTTGTTTCGGATCGTATGATTGATTTACCCCTGAGAACCTATGTTTTAAGGGTATTCTTAGTTGATTCCAATATTTACTGGGTAACCGCCGAGCGTAAGAGGAAAGAAAACCTTCGGTTAAATATATCTTCCCTTAAAGCAAACCTTCAAGGAGAAATACAAAGCAAGTTTTTATGTTCTTTACCTTTAAGGGAATGGGCACCTGACGATATTAATTTTGCCTTAGAAATAGAAGGCAGTCATTGGGCTGTTTCCACACTGAATGGGATGCAGAATGGCACCTTACATTGGCTTAAAATATTCGATATAAATGGGCGAGAACTCTCAAGTGTCCAAGATACAGTGAAAGAGCGAATTTCAGATTTGGCGCTTACTGATTTGACCTTGGCGGATTCCATTCATTGTGCCGGAATATTAAAGATTCAAAGGCCCAAACGGTTGTTTCAAACCCGATCAAAGGATGAAGAGGTCTATCTCTTTCGATGTTTATCCCAAAACTCGTTGAATTACGAAATATGGGATTCTGAAAAGACTATCCAAACGACAGATTTAACCTTCGACCGAATGCGTAATGAGTGGTGTGCCGTTTCTTTAGTTGGCCCTACTCGCAGAGAAACAACAGGTTATCAATTTGTAAGAGCTAGTTTGAATAATGAGCAGATTGAAAATGTGAGTATGGAATTTACAGACATGCAAGCGCGCATTTTAGACGGTCAAATGAAAGCCAAGAAACGCAGAAATCCGCGTAATTATGTTCTTCGACGTGTCATTCCTACACAAGGTCGTGGTATGGTTGCACTACTGGAGCGATACGTGGAGTTAAAGCAGTTGGAAACTTACTACATCAATGGGATTCCACAAACCGCCACAAAAGTTCTTTATAACTACAACGAAATAGGCGCAATTTTTCTGAATAAGGATGGACTCATTGATACAGTTCTTAGAATAAATAAAGAACAAACGGCAGCTCCAGGAACATCTTATTTATTAGGTTATGGTTCATTTGTCTGCGAAAACGGCATACATCTGGTGTATAACAATGATATTTCAAAAAATAATGAAGTCTTAGATGTGGTAATCAGACCGGATTACGAGATCGACAAACACACCCTGGTTAGCAGCGATAATTTTTATAATGTGGTGGTTCCCTTTGATGGTTTGGAAACGAGTTATTGTTCTTTCACATTACCTTTGGTGCGTGATAAACAATGGCTTTGGATGCAAGTATTGAACGGTGATTAAGTTTCTCTACGATAATAAAGTCACACAGTTTTTTGTGTTTACGCTTTGGGTTTTACTACTAAGGCTGGCGGCTTTTTTGATTTTGGGGGACATTGGTAGTCTTCTCCAAAAGGGAGTATTAATAGAGGTTTTGATTTTACTTCAGAACATACCTTGGTTGTCTTTTTTATTGTCAAGCCTATTATTCCTGATACAATCTTTTCTGTTCTTAAGGATTTGTGATGATTACAATGTAATCGAAAGGCCAGGATTGAGTGTGTTCTTTTTTCTGGGGCTGTATTCAACCCTTTTTCCTTTAAATTTAGGTGTAGGATTTGTTCAAATCGGAACAACATTCATTTTATTGAGTTGGTTGTTTTTCTATCGCTTCATCAAAGAGGGATATAGCAAGCCATTTTTATTCTTGTCGGCTTTCTTTTTGGGTGTTTCCGGGTTATGTATTCCAGATTTTTATTGGTCTATCATTTTTTTATTGATAGTTATACCTGTCTTTAAAACCATATCAGCGGCAGATGTACTGGTGATTGTGTTTGCGATAATTATGCCTTATTACTTACTGTCTTCGTTGGGGTATTTGCTGTCAACGAATATGAATTTTTCAACGTTATTGGGTGTTTGGAGAGAATCGGCATCCTTCAACAGAGGGTTTGAGTGGACAGAACATGTTTGGGATGTCATTCTGTTGACAAACTTATTACTGGTTTCATTTTTTGGAGTAATCAAAGTGCTTAGTTCTTATTATCGCTTTAACGTGGAAACGAGACGCAGTCGTTTGGCTATGTCACTTATTTCTGCATTTATCTTTCTGATTTGTCTTTTTCAATACGATGAATACGATTCTTATTTTTATTTGTTGGGATTCCCAATTTCCTTATATACCGCCACTGTTTTTAACATCGATACTCCGAGTAGATTAATCAAGTTCCTATTCTGGATTTACATCCTTATTTTGATGGCTTATCCATATCGTGAAATCCTTTTTTAAAAGGAAGCAGGTATAATCGTTGGTCTATAACGTGGTCAATTACGGGTATTAAGTCTAGTAAGCGTTGTTCTTGTTGTTTCGTCCAAGAATCGCTCATAATCCGGGTGCTTTTGAATACTTGATTTAGTCCATATAAAATACTCAAATCAATCGTGTATTTCTCTAGGTAACGACTTTCAATAAACCCATCAAAGCGAATCATAAAAGTTTTAGGGTCTTTATGGCTTATGCGGTCTAAAAAAGCGGGTACATCCGTCTTTGCATGGTCTAGCATATGGTAAAAGTGCTCTATTTGGTTCGGATTTTTCATTATTAACAAGCGATCAAGCCACATTTCAACTATGATATGTATTCCAAACCAAAACCGAGGTATTTGGGTGTCTATGAATACATTCCGAACGGGATTGCGTAATTCTTGGTATACTTCATTAAAAAAGACGCTATTGTGAAAATCTATATCTCTATTCAAGTGCTGCAAACAACCTCTCTCGATATCCATGGTTTCTTGGGGATGAGAAACAAGGGTTTTATTGTAGCGTTTAGGAGTGAAATTCCTCAATAAATCGGGAGCAAGTAGACCAAAGTTATAAGCAGGAGAACTTGGATTTTGATCAAAGAAAAAATGACTGAAGAAATTCACATATCAAAGGTACAATCAAGAATATATACGCTTGTAAAACAAAGAGGTGTGATTTTGAGTTATTCCAATGTGAAACCATTACAATCATTGCTACATGTGTTCATACTTATGGGTATTCTGTTGGTTAACGACGCATGTTCACAAAAGATTCCAAGTAAAAATCTAATCATGGATAATAAGGATACAAATCAATACTCAATTCAAAAAACTGAAGCGGAGTGGAAAGAGCAACTTACAGACGCAGAGTTTCATGTGTTGAGAAATAAGGGTACAGAGAGACCTTACACCAGTGAATTCGAACACTTTTGGGAGCCAGGAGTGTACGTTTGTAAAGGATGTGGAGCGGAATTATTTGAAGCAAAAACAAAGTTTGATGCCGGTTGCGGATGGCCAAGTTTTTACAAATCAATTAACCCAGTGGCAGTAAAAGAAATATTGGATAAGAGTCATGGTATGGTGAGAACCGAGGTGGTTTGTGCTAAATGTGGCGGACATTTAGGTCACGTATTTAACGACGGTTTTGATCAGCCAACAGGGCTTAGATATTGCATAAACGGAGTTTCGCTAGGATTTAAGAAAAAAGAGGACTGATGTTCTTCCCTTAAACCTCGATTTTGTATCTTGCTGCTTATAGACATGAGCGGTAAAAAACTATTTCTACTTGATGGGATGGCCTTGATTTACAGGGCCTTTTTCGCGTTTAGCAAGAATCCAAGAATTACGAGTAAAGGATTGAATGCGAGTGCAATGTTCGGTTTTACGAATACCTTGTTGGATATTATCAAGAAGCAAGAACCCACGCATTTAGCTGTAGTTTTTGATACAGACAAGCCTACTCAAAGGCACATCGAATACGAGGCGTATAAAGCGCAAAGAGAGGCGATGCCTGAAGACTTGAGGAAAAGCATTCCATACATTCAACAAATCTTAGAAGGTTTTAATATTCCTTTACTCACATTAGATGGTTATGAGGCCGATGATATCATAGGTACTTTAGCATGGCAAGCAAAGGACATGGATGTCTACATGATGACGCCTGATAAAGACTTTGGACAGCTAGTGCAGGAACGTATTTTTATATATAAGCCAGGTCGTATGGGAAACCCCGATGAAATTTTGGGTGTACAAGAAATCCTAAACAAATGGGAAATCGAACGCGTGGATCAAGTTATCGATATCCTTGGTTTGTGGGGCGACTCTGTAGATAACATTCCTGGGATTCCCGGCGTCGGTGAGAAGACGGCCAAAAAACTCATTAAACAATACGACACCATGGAAGGGGTGATTGCCCATACCCATGAATTAAAGGGTAAAATGAAGGAGAAGTTTGAAGAGTTTGCGGAACAAGGTTTACTGAGTAAGAAACTGGCAACGATCGATACGCAGGTGCCAATCAATATCGAGGTAGAGTCCTTGGTAAGAAAAGAGCCGAACGAGGAGAAATTAAAAGAGGTATTCGCGGAGTTAGAATTTAGGACCATGGCCAAGCGCTTGTTCGGAACCGATGTTTCAGCTGCGCCTGCCGTTTCCTCCACAGGACAAAAGGATTTATTTGGTTCAGCCGAAGAAACCACAGAAGAGGAATCTTTAAAAACCATCTCAGATATTGAGTGCGAATACAAAGTATTAAATACAAAATCTGAGGTAGAGGAAGCACTAAAAGAGGCCTTGCAATTCCAACAGATTTGTTTTGACACTGAAACCACAGACCTAGATGTTTTTAGCGCTGAATTGGTGGGTATTTCTTTGTCATGGAAAGCACATCAAGGCTTTTATTTACCTATAGATTCAGATCAAGAAAAAGCCAAGGAACAAGTTTCATGGTTAAAAGGATTTTGGGAGTCTGATCGCTTAAAGATTGCTCAGAACCTAAAGTATGATGTGGCTGTTATCGAGCGTTACAACCAAAGGATTAGTGGGCCGTTTTTTGATACCATGCTAGCGCATTATTTGGTTGAACCTGATCAGCGCCATAACATGACGATACTGAGCGAAAAATACTTGAAATACACTCCAATTAGCATAGAATCCCTCATTGGTAAAAAAGGCAAGAACCAAGGCTCTATGCGAGATGTTCCTATCGAAAAAGTAGCAGAGTATGCCATTGAAGATACGGACGTTACATATCAGCTCTATCATATTCTAAATAAGGAGCTGGAACAAAAGAAGCTGCTAAATGTGTTTAACGATATAGAAATTCCTCTTGTTCATGTCCTACATCGAATGGAGAACGAGGGCGTTAATTTAGACGTGCCCTTTTTAGAAGCATATAGCAAACAACTACTCGAGCAGTCCTTAGAACGACAGAACGCTATTTTCACTGAGGCGGGATTTGAGTTTAACATTTCTAGCCCTCAGCAAGTAGGAAAGGTGTTATTTGAGGAGTTAAAGCTCAGTGAAAAGCCAAAAAAGACTAAAACAGGCCAATATCAAACGGATGAGGAAACCTTAAATTCCCTAAAGGGGAAGCACCCAATTGTTGAGCATATCTTAGGTTTTAGGGCGCTACAAAAATTAAAAAGCACTTATGTGGATGCCTTGCCTGAAATAGTGAAGTCTCATTCGAATAGGGTGCATACAAGCTTTAATCAAGCGGTAGCTGCTACGGGAAGGTTGAGCTCGCAAAATCCGAATCTTCAAAACATTCCGATTAGAACAGATTTAGGCCGTGAAATTAGAAAAGCCTTCATTCCTCATAATGAAGATAGCGTATTGTTGAGTGCTGACTATTCCCAAATTGAATTAAGAATCATCGCCCATATTTCTAAAGACGAAGGCATGATGCAAGCGTTCAAAAAAGGGATTGATATTCATACGGCTACCGCCGCAAAGGTGTGGGGAGTTTCTATTGAGGAAGTCGACAAAGACATGCGTAGAAAGGCCAAAACAGTAAATTTTGGAATCATTTATGGAATCTCAGCCTTCGGACTGAGCCAACGCGTTCAAATCCCGAGGTTTGAAGCCAAGGAGATCATTGATAACTATTTTGAACAGTTTCCAGGCATCAAGACGTATATGGATAATACCATAAATTTTGCGAGGGAAAACGGGTATGTTGAGACCATTAATGGTAGACGAAGAAATCTTCGCGATATCAATAGCCGTAACGCTACCGTTAGGGGATTTGCAGAACGAAATGCAATTAATGCCCCCATTCAAGGAAGTGCTGCTGACATGATAAAAATTGCCATGATTAAAGTGGATGAATGGCTACAGAAAAGCAGCTTGAACACAACCATGCTTCTTCAAGTACATGACGAATTGGTATTCAATGTACCAACAAATGAGCTTGAAGAGGTTAAAAGTAATGTGACTAGGATCATGGAAGAAGCGATGAAACTCGATGTCCCAATCTTAGTGGAAGCAGGTACGGGAAAGAACTGGTTAGAGGCGCATTAATTCCAGAATTTCCAGCTGAATCCAAATCGGAACCTAAACGGTTGAATTGGATAGGCAAGGGATGATTCATAACGATAATTTATGCCTGGAATCAACCACCACTCGTTGAGATGCTCAAATTTCAGGAAGAAGTCTACTGTTTGGATTCTTCCACTTAAATAAGCGTCAAATAAGGGATAATTACCCAATAGTGCTCGGTCATTATGAAGAATGAACTGTCCCATTTCTGGCCTGTACTCCCAATTAGCGTATGACGAAGTGTAAGACAAGTCTATTCCTAAACGATAACTCAGTGCTTTTTGAAAAGCATCGTTTTGATAGCTAAGTCCGAGTCTGGGATAAAGAACAGGGATTCCTAAATTGGTCACTTCAGAAGCATTGTTTTTATAGAAAGCCAAGGACGACACGAACATCCAATGTTGCCCTTTAAGTCGAGCATTCACATTTCCTTCTACAAAACGAAAATTACCAATAATGCTCGGTGTTGCTTGTTGAATAAATCCAATTTCACCATTGCGGTTTCCAATAGATATTGAACTTGATAGCTTTAAACGTCCATTTTTGTAATGGATCGAAGCATTCAATTGATTACTGATGATGGTATGCCCTTCATTTAAATTTCCTTTAAAATCATAGAAATTGGATAGGAAGTAATTTTGAAAAATAGTAGGGCTGCTCTTTTGATGATCCAGACCTATTTGCAGATCGAATGAATCAGAAAGTTTGTTGCTTGAGGTAAATGATATCTTTTGATTCTTATCCAAATAGCCGCCGAAGTAACGTGAATAATTGATTTGAGTCCAATCTGCAATTGTATTAAACAAAATGATATTGGCATTCATGCCTGTGGAGCGGAAGGCTAATTCACGCTGAATTTGTGTGTCATTTTGGTAACGAAATCCTCCATATTGGAAATCAAGTCCTAAACCAAGATGAAGCTTGTCTCGGTTATATTCAATTCCAAGCTCTTGAGATCCATGTTTAAAAGAAATACTGTCAAGAGTTTCTGTCGTATCAAAAAGTACAGGCAGGGTGTAAAAATCACGATTCATCGCTTCGTCAGAATAGGTACGACGGTCATTGTGGAAGTTCCAAATGTGGTACGCCGACAAAGATTTTTGTGTGTCTAGAAAATAGCGATGTTTCAGCTGATGGTGGGTTTTGGATGTAAAGCTGCTTGCTTCGGTTAGGTTTGGATAATAAAAACCAAAGGTTCTTTGTTGAAATGCGGTGATATCCGAATCAAGGGGCCCGTAAAATAAACTATCGGTTTGCAAGCCTCCATTTTCGACCCTTCGGTTGCGATTCCAGCTGAGGATTAATTGTTGTTCGTAACGTCCATTTTCACTGATAAATCGGCTACCTATACCCAAGTTCCTACCCAAGTTATCTTGGTTGGCACCGACATACATATCTTCATTTAATACAGACCGATAATCAATGCTTACGTTCCAAGTGGGAGAGAAGTTTTGGGAGTGCAATGCCTCTAATCCAACATAACCTCCTGCACCCTGTGAGTAATCAAATTGAGTAAAGGCCTGTCCAACCTTACGAAACAAAAAGTTATCGGGATTGATGGATGCTACATCGTTGAGAAGTATCCCCGAACTCAGCCCGAATATATTTTTTTTAGAGCTCAGTTTTATCAATGGACCTCCATATACCCCAAGATTTAATAGCGGCTGAATGGATCGATTTTCGGGTGAATATCGGTGATTTAGTAATAACTGAGAATCTTGCTGTACCAAGGTGTCTAATCTATTCCAAAGCAAAGTGGCCTTTTGTATATAAGGAATTATGGCAGGTTTATCCGAATGATTAGATAAGGCGCTATCCACAGCGGTTGTATCACTCGTAACTCCATTGGGATTAGTCGAAAAAGCACTAGGCATTTGACCCGGATTTATTTGAGACAATGCACCTTTAAAAGCAATTGACAGAAAAAGTAAGAGCAACAGCCGATATGCGTTTTCCTTCCTCAAAGTCACAAAAATGCGTTAAAAAAACGATAGATTGGGTTCTTTTCCCTTTGTTACATAAAGAATTTAGGCTGTCATTCGATTAAATTTGATACGTGTCAAATGTGTTTCTCATCTTCAGTATTATACTGTGGTCATCTACCAAGTTTTTGGTAGGTAGTGGAATTGCGCTAGCAACACTTAATCCACTAGAGGGGGCTATCACAACTATGATTGGCGGTGTAGCTGGTGTAGTGGTTTGGGTGTTTTTTGGACATGGATTGAAATCCCTATGGTTAAAAGTAATAGGTGCGAAAAAGCCTGTAAAGGTGTTTTCCAAGAGAAATAGGTATTTGGTGAAGTTGAAAAACAAAGGCGGACTGTGGTTGGTTGCGTTGTTAACCCCCGGAATATTGAGTATTCCAGTGGGGTGTTTAGTCTCAATCGCAATGGAACAAAATCGATTCAAAGTAATCAGCATTCAAGCCGTTGGCATCGTGATTTGGAGTTTGATGATTTTTGGTGGTAAACAGATCTTAATTCTTCTGAGTTGAAGAGAATAAAAGAGCTTATATAAAATGCGTAATTTCCCCAAGTAATGAAAATTATTTGGAAAGGCTTCGTTGGAGTTCTTTTGGTTGTGATGTTAACCTTGGAATCTTGCAGTCGAGAACCCGTGAGCTGGGATGTTGAAAATGCATTTCCATTGTTTCACAGTTCCTTCTCTTTGGGAGAAATCGATAATAAATATTTACGCTATGGTGCAAGTGATACGGGTTATCGGCTAGAGTATGAGAATAATGTTTACACCTATCGAATTGCTGATTTACAGGCTTCTGATACGGGAATAAACGAATCATTTAATCTCAGAAAGCTGCGTTTGAATGATCAGATTATTGAAAATAAGGTAACCTTGGGCCAGATAAATCCGTTGTTTAATGCTCTAAATGGACAAACGTTGGTGATTCCAGCGCAGGATCAAAGTGATTTAGAGCCAACAGATGTAGATGCAAGTGCATTTTTTGAAACTGCCACTTTGGATACGGGGTATTTAGATATTTCCATTTCTAATGAGTTACCCGTGAATATTTCACTCATCATTTTTGAACTTAGGAATGCGGAAGACAATTCATTGGTAGCACTAGACTCATTCACAAATATTGCGGCAGAT